>OCTW011419246.1_pt1 | contig 41156 bp, 37 predicted proteins | sample 1539671 | NCBI WGS metagenome assembly OCTW01 (sample SAMN02144230, study PRJEB22623) | gut metagenome | biome: sheep rumen | host: Ovis aries | place: New Zealand
ATAGTAGTAATTATTATTATAATAAATTAAAATTAATTAGTTCTAATAAACATATGATTGATGTATTGCGGTTAGATGGGAAAAAATATTGGGTGAATCCGCACATGATTGAAAGTATGGAAACTACTCCTGATTTAACATTAACAATGTTATCGGGTCGAAAAATCATTGTTCGAAATTCCCCACAAGAAATTATAGAAAAAATTATTGAATACCGTAGAAATATTGGTATTGAAAGGCAAGAGGTCTTGTAATGGATATAGCTACAATAATTGGTATTGTTGGTGGTGCTGCTATGATCGTCATGTCGGTTGTGACATCTGGTGGTACATTGGGTGGAATTATTGATGTTCCTTCTGCAGCCATGACTATTGGTGGTTCTTATTTTGCCATGTTTATTGCGGCACCACTAAAAAAGGCCTTAGGTATGTTCAAAATTATGGGACGTGCCTTTAAAATCCCGAATTTTGGTGAAAAGAACATAGTTATAAATATGCAGGCCTTATCTGAAAAGGCTCGTCGTGAAGGTATTCTTGCACTTGAAGATGGTCTTGATGACCTTGAAGATCCTTTTATGAAAATGGGACTTCGTCTTGTAGTTGATGGTACTGATGGTAACATTATTCGTGCAATCATGGAAAATGAAATGAACCAGGTTGAAGCTCGTCACATGGACTGGGTTGGGCTTATCAACGCTTGGGCCGGATTTGCTCCTGGTTTTGGTATGATGGGTACTGTAGTAGGTCTTATTGGTATGTTGAACAACTTGGAAGATAAGTCATCCCTCGGTCCAAACATGGCCGTTGCCTTGATTACAACTTTGTACGGATCTATGATGGCCAACTGGTTGATTACACCTTTTGCCACAAAACTTCTTGCACATAACGCTCAGGAAATGCGTTCAAAAGAAATGATTATTGAAGGTGTACTTGCTATTCAGGCCGGTGAAAACCCTCGAATTATGGCACAGAAACTTCTTACATATCTTGATCCTGTATCTAGAAAGGCTATTGAAGCTGATGTTTTGAAAGATTAATTAGGAATTAAAAATGGGAAAGAAAGCTAAAGAACCTGAAAAACCATCAAATGCCTGGCAAGGTACTTATGGTGACATGATTACACTCATGTTGTGCTTCTTCGTAATGTTGTATGATCCAACTGAAGTAGATGTTACAGCCATGGCAACAATCACACAGAGTTTACAGATGTCTGAAACTGAAACAACTTCTGGTGGTATGTCTTTGTCTGCTGGTCAGCTTTCTGATTTAGGAAATAATATAAACTCTCTTCCATCTTTGGAAAAAGGTAAATCTCTTGGTATGGCTAAGAAAAAAGCTGTTAGCCTTTTTGCACCAGATGTAAAATCCAACAAAATTACTATTACAAGTGATGAAAGAGGTCTTATAATCACTTTACTTTCTGATAATTTCTTTGAAGAAGGTAGTGCTGAATTAAATATAAATGATACAAGGGAAACCTTGCTTAGACTTGCAGATTTTTTTAAGTCTGATGAGTTGAAAGGTCGTCGTTTTAGAATAGAAGGACATACAGATAATACTCCTGTTACAAATGATTCAGTTTTTCCAAGCAATTGGGAACTTTCTGCTACAAGAGCTGTTAATGTTCTTCATTATCTTGCCGATTATGGAGTAAGGGAAAATGATTTTTCCGTTGCTGGTTACGCAGATACTAGGCCAAAGTTTTCAAACGATACAGCCGAAGGGCGAGCCTATAACAGACGCGTAGATATAATAATTCTAGACGAAGGACATTTTTAATGTTATTATTAACTTTGTTGATTTGCTGGAGGGGAAATGGCAGACGATGATGAAATTAACCTTGACGATGGTGGTGCAAGTGCAGCTCCAGAGAAAAAAGGTGGAATAGGCGGATTACTGTCTGGTTTGTTAAAATGGGTGATAATAGCTCTTGCCGCAATTATAGTTATTGTTGTTGTTGTAATTGTTACTGTAAAAATAGCAAGTAAGAACAGCACACAGGTAACTGCAATCCCTACATCTGAAGAATATGTTTCTGGCCAGCGTGAAATTTATGACTGGTATCAATCTTTGGGAGTAATTCAAACTACTTCAGCTGATAATCCTCCTGCTACAATTCGAGTTGATATTGCTTTAGGTTATAAAAAAGATGATAAAGCAACTTCAACAGAAATTACTCAGCGTACAGTTGAGTTAAAAGCATTCTTGAGAAGATATTTCAACGGAAAAACTGCTTATGATTTAAGAGCTGCAAACGAAGATGCAATTCTTAATGAAATAAGAAATGGAATTAATGATAAGATTTTAAGTAGTTCACGTATTCGTGCGGTTGAATTCCAGCAAAAAGATGTAATTCAACAGAATTAGTTAAAAAGTGGTGAAGGTGGAAGTTTAATGAACGAGGTTCTGTCACAGGACGAAATTGACCAGTTACTTACAGCTATTAATTCAGGTGAGTCAGAAGGTGACGATTTTAAACCGGTTAATAGTGCTCGTAAGATAAAAATTTACGATTTTAAACGTCCTGATAAATTTTCAAAGGAACAGTTACGTACGGTCTCAATCATGCATGAGACCTTTGCTCGTTTAACGACAACTTCTTTATCTGCTCAGTTGCGATCATTAGTTCATGTTCATGTTGCATCAGTAGATCAGCTTACCTATGAGGAATTTATTCGTTCTATACCAACACCAACAACATTGGCCGTTATCAATATGGATCCATTAAAAGGAAATGCCGTTTTGGAAATTGATCCGGCAATTACCTTCTGTATGATTGACCGTTTGTTTGGTGGACGTGGAGCTACTACTGGAAACAAGAACCGAGATCTTACTGATATCGAACAGGAAGTAATGGAAGGGGTTATTGTTCGTATTCTTGCAAATATTCGTGAAGCATGGACTCAGGTAATTGATTTACGCCCTCGTTTTGCACAAATTGAAACAAACCCTCAGTTTGCCCAGATTGTACCTCCAACAGAAATGGTCGTACTTATTACTTTGGAAACTAAGGTTGGTGATGAAGAAGGAATGATGAACTTCTGTATCCCTTATCTTGTTCTTGAACCTATTGTATCAAAACTTTCATCACAGTTCTGGTTCTCTTCTGTAAGAAAGAGTTCTACTACTCAATATTTAGGTACAATTAAACAGCAATTAACTTCTGTTGATATGGATGTTGTAGCTGATTTTGGAAATATAAATTTGCCTATTAGAGACGTTCTTTCATTACGTGTAGGTGATGTTGTACGTCTTTCAAATATTAAAGTTGGAGATCCTTTATCTCTAAGTATAGGAAATAAGAAAAAGTTTTACTGCCAACCAGGTGTTGTCGGTAAAAAAATGGCAGTACAAATTACAGGAAAAGTTGAAAACGTTGAATCAGACGAATTTGAAGAGCTTTCTGTAGAAGGAGACGAAACTTATGAGTGATGGTGCTATCTCACAGGATGAAATTGATGCATTGCTTTCTGGTGTTCCAATTGATGGGTTAAATTCATCGGGACACGTTGGTAATGGTCCAACATATCATTATGATATTCCAACTCTTCAGAAATTAGCAGATGATTTACAGCCAAAACTTGAAGAGAATATAAACAAAACAACTAGTGCTAATTTTAAATGTGAAAAGCCAGTTGTAGAAGAAACTAATCGAGATCATATTCTTTCAAAACTTCCTGAAGTTGTTATTGGAATAAATGCAGATTATAACGACGGAATTAAAGGAAGTCATTTATATTTACTTGCTCCTGAATTTGCCTTGAAAATTTTCCAGTTGGTAAGTTCAGAAGAAGCTACAGAAGTAGATGATATGGTTCTTTCTGTTGTATCAGAATTTGTAGCAACTCATATTTCTGCTGAAATTAATCAAATTGATGCAGCAGGTTCTGTAAAAGGTCTTGCCTATGCAACTCCAGAAACAATTAATGAATCAAAAGCGATGATTATGTTCCCTCAGGGTGATTTTGTGTTAACTAATTATCCTTTAACTCTTGATGGCAATGCATATACTTTGTGGGAATGTATGGGCGGTGATACTGCTGAAGGTATTACAAATGCTCTTGGTGGAAATAAAGAAGCCCCATCAATGTTGAGTCCTGTAGAAATGGGTGGTATGGGTGCTGCTCAAAATACAGGTGCCCAAATGGGTGGTATGCAGCAGCCTATGGGTGGTGCAATGCCAAATATGGGTATGAATATGGGCGGAATGAACATGGGTGGTATGCAAATGGGTGGCATGCCAAACATGGGAATGAATATGGGCGGCATGCAGATGGGTGGTATGCCAAACATGGGAATGCCTCAGAATATGGGTGTTAATATGGGAATGAATGTTCCAAACATCCAGCAACTTCAGTATCCAAATTTAAATCAGGGAATTAGTGGTGGCGAACAAGGAAATATCAGTCTGATCATGGACGTATTCATGGAAATGACTGTAGAACTTGGACGTACAAAGAAATCTATAAAGGATATTCTTGGAATGGGTGAAGGTACAATTATTGAGCTTGATAAACTTGCCGGTGAACCTGTTGATATTCTTGTAAACCATAAACCAATTGCAAAGGGAGAAGTTGTAGTTATTGATGAAAACTTCGGTGTTCGTGTAACTGAAATTCTCTCTCCAATGGAACGTGTCAACGATTTAAATCAATAAAACCAATTTTAATAGGGTGGGGAAAATTGGGAAAATCTAAAAAAATAATAGCGGCTATGATTGTATTCATGGCTGCTGTTTTATGTTTATATTCACAATCTCAAAATCAGACTCAAACACAAAATTCAAATGAACAAAGTATTAGTCTTTCAGAAGATTCTATAATTTTAGATGATCCAGCAAATGCTTCGGAAGATAATAACAAATACAAAGGAATATCAACAATTGGAGTATTTGTTCGAATGATTGTTGTTCTAGTAATTGTTGTTGTTTTAATATATGGAGTTCTATGGTTTATAAAGAAAAAGTCAAATGTTGTAAAAACTGATGATGATTATTTGCGTAGGGCTGCTTATATAAATATTGCACCTGGGAAAACAATTGAAGTAATTACCCTTATAGATAAAGCTTATTTAATTGGGGTAACAGAAGACAATATTACAATGCTTGGAGAAATTGAAGATAAAGAATTAATCCAGGCAATGAATTTAAATGCAGATAAAAAGGCAAATATAAAAAAGCCTGTTAATTTTTCACAAGTTTTAGATATGTTCCTTGTTAAAGGAAATAAACAAAAAAGTGTTTTTTCTGAAGAAGAAGAAAAGATTGATCAGATCTTTAATCAATCTGAAAGGAATCAAAATGTATAAAATAAAAAAGTTTTTCATGTTGATTTCTTTAATTTTTATTTTCTCAAATACAATTTTTGCTCAAAATAACAATTTTCCACAAGGTTCAAATTCTGGAACTACAGAAATGAATGGTAATATAAATGGTCCAATGATTCCAAATGTTGCTGTTCAAATTACATCTCCACAATCGGGAAAGGAAGTTGCTTTTTCTGTTAGACTCTTACTGATATTAACTGTTTTAACTTTAGCACCAAGTATTCTGATTTTAGTTACTTGTTTTCTACGTTTTTCGATTGTACTCGACTTTATAAAAAGAGCTCTTTCTTTGCAACAAGTACCGCCAACAGCTGTATTAAATGGTATAGCTTTTTTTATGACTCTTTTTGTAATGTGGCCAACCTTTACTAATATTTACGATAATGCATATAAACCTCTTAATAATAATGAAATAACAATTCAAGAAGCCTACAAACAGGCTGAAGCTCCATTGCGAATGTTTATGTATGAACAGCAGGCTGATGATACTTCCTACATCAAAATGTTTATGAGTATGGCAAAACTTGAAAAACCAAATACCCTTGCTGATGTTCCTACTTATATTCTTGTTCCAGCTTATATTTTGCATGAACTTACAGTAGCTTTTAAAATTGGTGTACTTTTGTACATTCCATTTATCATTATAGATATGGTCGTCGCAAGTATTCTTATGGCTATGGGTATGATGATGCTTCCTCCTGTACAAATTTCCATGCCATTTAAACTTATTTTATTTGTTTTGGTAGATGGTTGGGGCTTGCTTACTCAAAATTTATTCTTGTCAGTTATACATTAAATAAACAGTTAAAAAGGGAGGTAAAAAATGTCTACAGGTACAATAATTTCTCTTATGAGAGGCGGAATTGTTGAGGTAATTAAACTAGTTGCTCCAGTTTTAGGCCTTGCTTTAATTGTTGGTTTAATAGTTGCAATTTTCCAGGCTACAACATCAATTCAGGAACAGACATTAACATTCCTCCCAAAACTTTTAGTAATTTTGCTGGTAATTGCATTACTCGGTGGGGCAATGTTCTCCGATTTAGGTCAATATACAGTTGCTTTATTTAATCGAATTCCAGATTTTGCAAAATAGGATAGAATAAGATGATAGACAAAGTACTTTTACAAGCTCCTCTTTATCTTCTTGTATTTGTAAGATGTTTTGCCTTAATCAACGTTCTTCCTATGTTTTCAATGCGGTCAACTTCAAGAATTGCAAAAGTTGCACTTGCAGGTTATATAGCCTTTTTCCTTTTTGGAACAGCAGATTTATCGGTTTATAATTCATATATATCAAATGAAAGTGCAATTTCAATCCAATTTTTATTACTTGCAGTTGGAGAAGCTTTAATAGGCGTAATTATAGGTTTTTATGTAACTGTAATATTTGCAGCTTTTTCTGCAGCAGGACAGTTTCTTGCTTTTCAGATGGGATTAAGTGCAGCTTCATCTTATGACGCTTTATCACAAGTAGAAAATCCTCTTATGGGACAATTTTTTAATCTTGTTGCAATGCTTGTTTTTATGCAGACAAAATGGTTCCAGAGATTATTTTTCCAAGGTTTAGATGCAAGTTTTTCTACATTAAATGCAATCAATATTGTAAATAATCAAAATCATCTTTTAAAATTTATGGTTTCTGGTTTAACAAGTCTTTTTGCAGATGCTCTTGTAATTGCTTTACCAATTATGGGAACCCTTTTTTTAATTACAATTTGTACAGGTTTGCTTACAAAAGCCGCTCCTCAAATGAACCTTTTGTCAGAAGGTTTTCCAATTATGATTCTTGTAGCCTTTACTATTATTGCTTTAGTAATGCCAAATATAATTGACTTCTTTATCAGATCTTTTAATAAAGGTTTTGCAGATATTGAAGCTCTATTTATAGCTATTTCTGAAGGGGGAGTTTAGTAAATGGCTGCAGAAGATGAAGGAAGAACCGAGGAACCTTCAGAATATAGACTTGAAAAAGCAAGAAAAGAAGGTCGTGTTGCAAAAAGTCAGGAAGTAAGTGGTGCCCTGGTACTTTTGTTATGTGTTGTAACTTTGATTTTTCTTAGTAAATGGTTGTTTAATCAACTTGTTGGTGTACTTACTTTTTATTTTAACCTTTGTAAAAATCCAGATTTAGATGACCCGACTCTTGTTTCTTTCTTTTTTGATGTTTTTATAAAATGTGTTATTCCAATATCTTTAATTAGTGCAGTTGCTGCAATTGCCGGAAATATTATTCAAACAAAAGGTTTTATTTTTAGCTTGAAACCAATTGAGCCAAAGTTTTCAAAAATTGTTCCAAAAATTGGTGAATATCTAAAAAAAACAATGTTTTCGGGGAAAGGACTTTTTAATGTCGCTAAATCATTTGTAAAAGTTGGAATTATTGTTATTGTTGCCTATATCTATATAAAAAAGGATATTTTTGTTCTTTGCGAAATTATTTCAAATGGACAAATTACTTCTGCAATTGGAAAACTTGCCAGTATGGCTGCTCAAATTCTAATTACAGTTGCCATTATATTTTTAGTAATTGCTATTCCTGATTACTTTGTTCAAAAAAGAGATTTTATGGAAGAAATGAAAATGACAAAGCAGGAGCAGAAAGAAGAATATAAGGAACTTGAAGGTGATCCTGAAGTAAAAAGCCGTTTACAACAGATGCAGAGGGAACTTTTGTCACAAAATATTCCAAAAGCTGTTGCAGAATCGGATGTTGTAATTACAAACCCTACACATTTTGCAGTAGCATTAAAATATGATCAGACTGTAAATGATTCTCCTTTGGTTAATGCAAAGGGGGCAGATGAAATGGCTCAGACTATAAAAAGGCTGGCTAGGGAAAATAATGTTCCTATTGTAGAAAACAGGCCTTTAGCACGTGATTTGTATACAAATGTTGAAGTTGGTGATATAATACCACAATCATATTATACTGCAATTGCGTTAGTTTATACGCAGTTGGAAAAATTTAAGCAGGGTTAATTTCTACAATTAGTAGATTGCTGGGTGGGGACTAATGGCAAACGAAAATCGGGGAAAAATCTTTAAATTTTTACAAAGCAATATTGTACCAGTTGCTATTGTATTAGTTGTTTTTCTCTTAATTATTCCAATTCCAAAACAACTTATAGACCTCTCAATGATTTTGAATATCGCATTTTCAATAATCATATTGTTACAGGTTGTAAGAGTTCCACGTCCATCTGATTTTCAGACCTTCCCAAGAGTAATTCTTTTGCAAACTTTGTTCAGTCTTGCAATTAATATTTCTTCTACAAGATTAATTTTGACTGGAAATTTTAAAAATGGAGCTATTCAGGGACAGAGTGCAATGGTTCAGGCTTTTTCTCGTATTGTAGCGGGAAATAATCTTGTTGTAGGCTTCGTTATCTTTATCATCTTAATTGTTGTACAGGTTCTTGTTGTAACTAAGGGTGCTGGTCGTGTTTCTGAAGTTGCAGCTCGTTTCTCTTTGGATTCTATGAACCAGAAATTATTCGATATTGATAACCGTTTAAACTCTGGTGCTATTAATGAAGAAGAAGCAGAAAGATTAAAAGCAGAAGTTCGTCGCGATATTGACTTTTATTCAAATATGGACGGTTCTTCTAAGTTTGTAAGTGGAAACGTAAAGGCTGGAATTGTAATTACAGTTGTAAACCTTGTTGGTGGCCTTATTATAGGTATGGTTTTTAATGGAGGGGCAAATTTAAGCTTTGGTGACGCTCTTGAGACTTATTCTAAACTTACAATTGGTGATGGTCTTACCTCTCAACTGCCATCCTTAATCATTTCTTTTGCAACTGGTTTACTTGTAACTGGTACTAAATCAGAAGATACTTTTGATAAACAGCTTAAAGATGAATTTACTTCCGATGGTCATATTTATATGATTGTTGGTGCAATTTTGATTATTACTGGAATAATTTTACATACTGGTACCCAATGGATTATGATTCCTGTTGGACTTCTTTGTATTTATATTGGATATAAAATGTCCAAAGATAAAGAAAAAAAAGCAATTATACAACAGCAGGAAGAGAAAGCGAGGGCTTCAAGTCAGGCTACTTCTTTAGCTGACCAGGAATCCGTAGAAATGCTTGATCCTTTATCTCTCGAATTAGGATATGCCTTAATTCCATTAGTTGATAAAGAAAAGGGTGCCGAACTTTTGGAAAGAATCTCCAGAATTCGAATAGAATCCAGACATGATATGGGACTGGATATTCCAAAAATTCATATTCAGGATAATATGACTTTGGAACCAAATGATTACAGTTTTAAAATTGAAGGAATTGAAGCTGGCCATGCAACAGTTCGACTTGGATATGTAATGTGTATGGATACGGGAGCTGTAACAGAAGTTCTCGAAGGTGAAAAAACAAAAGATCCAGCATTTGGAATGGATGCTATCTGGTTACCAGAGGAAAGACGTTCAGAAGCTGAAAATGCAGGTTATGTAGTTGTCGATCCTCCAACAATAATTTCTACACATATTACAGAAATTATTAGATCACATGCCGCCGAAATGGTTGATAGACAGGCTGTTGCAACTATTCTTGATACTGTTAAGAAAAAGAATTCAGTTCTTGTTGATGAAGTTCTTAATACTTCAAAAATTTCTTACGGTGTTATTGAAAAAGTATTCCAAAATCTTTTGGAAGAAAAGGTTTCAATTCGAAATTATGTAAAAATATTGGAAACTATGGCCACTTATGCTGCAGTTACTCAAAATAATGTCTGGGCTTTAACTACAAAGGTTAGAGAGGCTTTAGGTTTACAAATTTGTATGCAATATGCAGATCCAAACGATAAAAAATTGAGAGTAATGAGGCTTTCGCAAGATTTATCAGAATTAATTGCTGAGCATGCTTATTATCCTCAAGATGGCTCAAAGCCTTATGTTGCTTTTGATCCTGTTGATCGTAGACGTTGGATTAATGCCGTGTCTTCATCACTTAGTAAAGTAAGTCAGTTAGGTTATATGCCAATTATTTTATGTGTAAGTAATGTAAGACAATTGGTAAGATCTGCAATCGAAAGAGAACAGCCGGGTGTAGTGGTACTTTCAGATATGGAAATGTATTCTGCTGGAAGTAATATTTCTGTTGAAATTATTGCAGAAATTGAAGATGAAGAAGATGATTTATAGAATTTTTGGGATAAGGGGATAAGTTTTTATGGCTTATGAAAATGAAGTAGTACAGGAAATTACTGGAAAATCATACGATGAGTGTAGACAAAAACTTTTTAAACTGTATGAACATGATTATCAAATTGTAAATAAAACTGTAGATTGGAGACCTAGTGGATTTTTACATTTACAGAAAAAACCTGTAACTGTTGTAAAATATGTTGTAAATCATCCAAAAAGCTATAATCCCGAATCTGTAATTACTTCTTATTCATCTATAAAAAATGAAGAAGAAACTTTGGCAAAAAATAGGGAAGCTTTGTTACAAACTTTGCAACAGTCAATTCCAAATGCTCAGGTAAATCAACTTACAAAAATAATAGAAGATTTTAAAACCGACATTACTCAGAAAATCGATAATATTTCTGCTGATGGTAAACCAGAATCTTTAAGAAAAATAGAAGAGCTTCTTGAGGCAAATGAATTTTCATTTTCTTTTATTACAATGATTGAACAAAAATTAAAATCTGAAATTCTAACTCAAGATATGGAAAATTTTGATCTTGTTGAAAGAAGAACAATTGATTTTATTGGTGAAACAATTCAGGTTCAAAAAGCAAAAGCTGTAAGACCTCCTCATGTTTTTATTTTAATTGGTCCAACTGGTGTTGGAAAAACAACAACTTTGGTAAAACTTGCTGTTCAATTTATACAAAAATTTACAGAAGAAAATAATAAACAGAAACCAGAGATTTGTTTTATTAATACTGATAATATGAGGGTTGGTGCCACAGAACAATTGGAACGCTGGGGTAAACATTTGCATTCTCCTGTTTATAAAGTTGAAAAGACCAATGACCTTAATCAAATTTATGAGAATGTAAAAAATAATGTGGATGCTATTTTTATTGATACAAGTGGATTTAGTCCAAATGATGCAACTCATATAGCAAAAATGAAACTTCTACTAGAGGTTCCGGGACTTAATCCTGATGTGTATCTTACAATGACTGCATCAACCAAAACAAAAGATTTATTAAATATAATGCAGAACTATGAACCATTTGGTTATAAATCTGTAATAATTACAAAATGTGATGAATCTGAGCAGTTTGGAAATGTAATAAGTGCTTTGCATGAAAAACATAAGTCTATTTCTTTTATAACAAATGGTCAGGTTGCTGCCCGTGATATAGAAGAAGCTAATATAGTTGATTTTCTAATCCGACTTAAAGATTTTAGGGTGGATAGAGTTCATATAGAAGATAGATTTGGTGAAGATCGATAAATTAGTTGTTGTCAAAGTTCAACACTAGAAACATAAGGTTTAGGAGAAAAAAAATGGAAGAACAGGCAGAAGGATTAAACGAATTATTTAGCGAAAATACTGCTTCTGAGGGAAAAACAACTCCATCAACAAAAAAAGAACATAATACTAGAATTATAGCTATATGTAGTGGAAAAGGCGGCGTTGGTAAAACAAACTTTGCTGTTAATATGGCAATTGCTTATGCTCAATTAGGAAAAAAAGTAATTCTTATTGATGGTGACCTTGGAATGGCAAACGTTAATGTTTTATTGAATATAGTTCCAACTTATAACCTTATGCATGTAATTAATAAAAAGAAGACCATGAAAGAAATTATCATGGATACCGAATTTGGTATAAAATTTATTGCAGGTGCAAACGGTTTTTCAAAAATTGCAAATCTTAGCGTTGAAGAATTGGAATATTTTGCCAATCAGTTTGCTACATTAGGTAATGCCGATATCATTATTATTGATACAGGTGCCGGAATTGCCAATAATGTATTACAATTTGTTGCCGCTGCAGATGAAGTATTTGTTGTAACAACTCCTGAACCAACAGCTATTACAGATGCATACGGAATTATTAAAATTATTACAACAGAAATTGTAGATAGAACTGTAGATATTAAATTGATTGTAAACAGAGTTCATACTCCAGATGAAGGTAAACGAATCTCGGAAAGAATTATTACAATTGTAGGTCAATTCCTTGGCTATAAAATAGAATATTTGGGATGTATTCCAGAAGATTCTTTGGTTCAGGCGTCAGTAATTAGACAGAAACCTTTTATTGTCGTTAATCCAACTTCTAAGCCTTCAGTATATTTAAAACATATTGTAGGAAGAATAGAAAAGAATGAACCTGAATATAATGAAGGTGTAACAAGCTTTTTGAAGAAATTTTTAAGTAAAAAGAAGAATTTCTAACTATTATTATTAATATTTTCTATTTTTTTTTTACTTTATGTTGTATAATATTTATGGGTATTTATTAAATTGGGAGGAAAAATGAAAGGCATAAAATTCGGTTGCGTTTTCGCAGGCTTAGGATTTTTATTGTCTTTTATCTCTGGTTTATTTTCCCATACATCAATATTATCCATTTTGTTAAAAGCCTTAATCTTTGCAATAATTTTCGGAGTTTTAGGGTTTTTAATAAGTTTTATTTATGAAAAATTTTTAGATGATGGTTCATCTTCAGGTTTTTCAAATGATCCAGAGATAAGTGCACCAACTTCAGATGGAGGTGCCGCTCCTGTAACAGGGCAGCATGTTGATATTACAATTCAAGATGAAGAACTTGAATCTAGCGATAGTTCAAATCATTTTGTTGTTGGTGAAAATCATCAGATGTTAAATTCTTCTGATGTAAGGGCTTCAAGTTCTAAAGAAAATGAAGCTTCTTCAGATAATGGTTTCGTTCCTATAAGGAACACTGAAACCTTAAGAAATCTTTCTGGTAAAGAAGCTGTTTCGGCAGAAGAGTTACCAAAGGTTTCAAAAGATATATCACAGGCTTCTTCATTTGCAAATAGTGAAGATATAGGTATAGATACTTTACCAGATATGGGAAATCTTGAGTTTGGACAAAGTGAATCTTCTGAATCAAGTCAATCCGATGATTCTGAAATAGAATCAGATTCAGAATTTGTTTCATCAAGCCAAAGTCGAAAGTCTTCTACAGAAGTACCGGAGATAAAAGATGCAGCACTTATGGCCAAGGCCATTAGTTCAGTCCTGTCTGATGAAAATGCTATATAATGAGGATAAAAGTTTATGCCAATTAATGATGAAAAAGAAGAAGACGATCTTTGGGAAGAATTTAAAAAAACAAAATCGCCAGCCTTACGTGACAAATTTATTAAACAATATATGCCTCTTGTAAAATATGTAGCTGGAAAAGTTGCAGTTGGATTGCCTGCTTCTGTTGAATTTGATGATCTAGTTGGTTATGGTCAATTTGGTTTATTAGATGCAATTAATAAATACGATACTGCAAAAAACGTTAAATTTAAGACTTATGCTGTTACTCGTATTAGAGGTGCAATATTTGATGAACTTAGACAAATAGATTGGGTTCCTCGCTCAGTAAGACAAAAATCAAGGGAAATTGAAGATGCAATTACAACTCTTGAATCTCGACTTGGTAGACCAGCTACTGATGAAGAAATTGCAAGTTCATTAAACATGAGCGAAGATGAATATCACAGAACTGTAATGAAAGTATCTGGTACATCGGTACTTTCTTTAAATGATGTTTGGTATTCTGGTGATGATAATGACAATATGTCAATTGGAAATAATATCGAATCACCATCAAGCTTAAATCCAGATATTATTGCAGAACGTGAAGAGATAAAGAAAGTAATTGCCCAGGCTATTAATGAATTACCAGAAAAAGAAAAAATGGTAATTGTTCTGTATTATCACGAAGATCTTACTTTTAAGGAAATAGGTGAAGTTCTTGAAGTTAGTGAATCTCGAATTTCTCAATTACATACAAAAGCAAACTTGAGATTAAGGGCAAAACTTACAAATCTAAGAAAAGGTATTATTTAATAAAAAAGTTTAGTTAAATGGTAGATCTTGATAGAATTCGCAAAGACATGAAGGCTCTTCTCGAAGTTGACAAAGAGCTTCATTCAGTTGATGTTCATGCAGATTCAATTGATGAAGCTTTAGCAGATGCCGCTGTCCAACTTGATACAAAGATATCAAATCTTCAATATGAAGTTTTAGAGAAGGGAAGCGATGGTTTTTTAGGTCTTGCCAAAAAGCCATGGAAACTAAAAATCTACCAGGATCCATCCACAATCAAAAAAGTACAAAAACTTGCTTCAGAAGGCCTGTTCGACAGCGAAGAAGAAGGTATGGAGCAGGAAAGTTTGGACAGAGATGGACTTTTCTACGTACGTCATTTCAAATCAGATATTATGCTTAAAGTATTGCTTCCATTGGGTAATGGTAGTGAAATCCAGTTAAAAGATGTAATGGACGAAATTAAACGCCAAGACACAATATCTTTTGATGAAGAATTGGTGAAAAAATATGTTAAGCAGGGAACTGAAAAAGAATATTTAGTTGTAGGTCAGTACAAACATATTCCAGCTGGAGATGTTGTTATTGGTGTTGATGTTACAAAAGATGAATTAAAAGGTTCTATTATAGTTTCCCCTCCATCAATGAGTGGTTCTGAAGCATCTCCAGATATGATAAAAAGAGCTCTTCTTGCTCAGGGTGTAATTGAGCCTTGTATAAATGAGGAAAAAATTACAGAATTTGTAGATCATCCTGTTTATAATATTCCATTTGAAGTAGCCTCTGCAGTAATGCCTGTTGATGGGCACGATGCTTATATTTCATATAATTTTGAAACCGATACTAAAAATTTAAAGGCTAAAGTTTCTGAAACAGGAAATATTAACTACAAGGAACTTAATCAAATTCAAAACGTTATTGCAGGCCAACCTCTTGCTCAAAAAATTGCAGCAGAGAGAGGTAAAGGTGGAAAGACTTTATTTGGTAGATATCTTGAAGCTAAAAATGGAAAAGATATACAAATTCAGTTAGGTCAGAATGTTAGTTTCGATAGAGATGGTGTAACAATTAAGGCTGATATTGATGGCGAAGTAATGCTTATAAATGGAAAAATCTCTGTTGAACCAGTTAAATATCTTGATGCAGTTAATGTTAAGACAGGTGATATAAAATTTGTTGGAACTGTTGTAATTAAAGGTAACGTTGAAGAAGGCTATAAGGTTGAAGCAACAAATATTGAAGTAAATGGAATTGTAGATAAATCTCGCCTCGAAGCAACAGGCAATATAATTGTACGTCAAGGTATATTTGGAAAAGGTGAAGGATACATTAAAGCTGGTAAATCTTTATGGGCTAAATTTATAAACGAAACAACTGTAGAAGTAGAAGAAAATGTTACTGTTTATGATTCAATTGTAAATAGTAATGTAACAGCTATGAAAAATATTGTTGTTAGAGGTAAAAAGGCCCAGATTATTGGTGGACATCTTTTAGCTACAGAGGAAATATGTGCCAAGAAAATTGGTTCTCCTGGTGGTGGTACAGAAACAATTCTTGAAGTTGGTATTGATCCAAGGGCAAAGAAAAGACTTGAAGAATTACAGGTTTTACAGTCAAAGGCAACAAAAGAATACGAAAACTGCGATCTTGATATGCAAAACTTGGAGCAGCAGAAGAAATTGCGTAAAAAACTTCCTGCCGAAAAAGAAGAAAAACTTAAAGATTTGAAAGAAAGATGTAATCAAATCAGTCAGGAATTGGAAGAAATGACTGATGAAATTGACAAAATCCAGTCCCACTTAAGAGAACTTAAAGCTATTGGAAAAGTTAAGTGTGAAGATACAATATATTCCGGTGTTAAGATTTACGTTCGTGATGCTTTGGATGAAGTAAAAATGGACGTTAAGAAAGTTACAGTTTTCTATGATGATACTAGTAAACTTACCAAGCGTGGAGATTATGAACCTCCAGCTTTAGCAGAGGAGCAACCAGATGGGTATTCAGCCGATTGACCTTCAGACTATGTACTCACAGCTATCCAATGTTTCTAAATCAATGCAGGGGGCACAGCAAGCTCAACTTACTGAGGCTATGCAGCAGCAAAACAACATTCAAAAAAATATGGAGAATGCAACAAAAGTACAGCAAACCTCAGGAGAAAAAACTGATACAAATAATGTAAATCAAAATGGTTCTAATTCTTCAGCGTTTTCTGAAAAGCAAAAAAGAAAAAATGAAGATAAGGAAAACCCAGAGGATAATAAGCCTGCCAATTTAGCTGCAAATGCTTATAAAAATCCATATATTGGAACTATTATTGATATTACGAGGTAATTGATGCTTGCATACATTGCAATTTTTCTTTCTACAATTTCCATTACTTTAATGGTTATAATTTTAATTAAGTTTAAAAAGATTTTCACAACAGACAAAATTATTGAAAAGACAAAAAATCAAATGAATAGGGTTATTATTGATGTAAATAATAATGCCAATAGAGATATACAACTCATAAATGAAGCCACAAAAAGAACAAGGGCTTTATTAAATGATGCCGATAGAAAAATGGATCAATTTAGACAGGCAAGCCAACTTTTGGATAATAAGATTGCTAATGCCGAAAAATCATCATTCAATACACCTGCAAGATCTGTAATTATTGAAAATGATTATAAGGCAAATATAAACAAATATGATCAAGTTAAAACAAAGAAAAATAATCCATATATAAATCCAAATGATGCATATGAAATTAAGAATCCTAATCAACAATCATTATTTGATGAAGAAAACGATAATTCCATTTTTACAGATGTTACAAAAGTAACTGATGATGGTGCTGCTTATAAGGAAGTTCCTCTTATCATAACTAAAATATATGATGATCAAGTTAATGAAAAGAAAAAATCAAATAAACAAATAGATGAAAAAGTAGAAAAATTATTCCGACAGGGAATGAATGTTGATGATATTGCTGCAGAATTATCTTGTTCAATCGCGGAAGTTCAGTTTATAATAGATATGCTTTAATGTGAGGTAATAATATGAAGGTTACAAAGCAGAAATTTGGTGTTCTTTCAGATGGAACAAAAGTTAATCTCTATACAGTAAAAAATGATTTCATGTCTTTTTCATGTACAGATTATGGATGTACTTTAACAAGTATTGTATTAAAGAATAAAGATGGATCTAAAACAGATGTTCTTTTAGGTTATTCAAGTTTTGAAGGATTTCTTAATTCAAATTATTCTTTTGGTGCTCTTGTTGGAAGATTTGCAAATAGAATTGGAAAGGCATCATTTACTTTAAATGGCAAAAAATATGAATTAGATAAAAATGACGGTCCAAATACTTTGCATGGTGGATATGTCCGCTATGAAAAAGTTATGTGGAAGGCAAAAGTCATTGAAGAAGATAATTATTGTGGAGTAAAGTTTTCCCGACTTTCTCCAAATGGTGAACAAGGCTTCCCAGGAAATGTAAAACTTACAGTTTCTTATCTTCTTGATAAAAATAATAATTTGACTTGCTTTTATACAGCAGAAACTGATCAAGCAACTCCAATCAATCTTACAAATCATGCATATTTTAATCTTGCAGGAAATGGAAGCGTTGAAAATCATACTATCCAAATGAATTCTAATAAATATCTTGAAGTAAGTCCAAAGTTAATTCCAACAGGAAATCTTCTTGATGTAGAAGGAACAGCATTCGATTTTACAAAAGAAAAGAAAATTGGAAAGGATATTAAGGATGTAGGTGTAGGTTATGATCATTGTTACGTAACTGAAATGTATGATCCTGAAAATCCACAGTGCGGACTTCCTTTGGATGATAAAGATTTAGTTGAATTCTGTATTGTAAAAGAGCCTGAATCTGGTCATGAAATGGAAGTCTTTACAAATATGGAAGGATGTCAATTCTATTCTGGAAATTATATAAAGGGAATTATTGGTAAAAACGGAAGGGTTTATAACAATCATGAAGCTTTCTGTCTTGAAACACAGTGTTTCCCTGATACCCCAAATCAAAAAGGATTCCCAACTTGTGTTCTTGAACCAGGTCAAAAAATGAAGGCAAAAACAATTTATTCTTTTAAATAATTTTTCGTTGTTCATTTAATTTTTAATTTAATTCAAAAAAGTATTACATTTTACTCTGTATTTTAACTATTCTTGTTTAATTTGATTTTAAAAATCAAATTAGTCATGTTAGAATAGTTAGTACTATATTGGTTACTATTAAGTGAGGTGTTGTAATGGACGTACAATTACAGGAACTGATTGATAAAATCAAGAAAGATGGCGTTGTTACAGCTGAAGCAGAAGCAGCAAAAATTGTAGAAGCTTCTGAAAAGAAAGCTGAAGGCATTATCGCTGACGCCCAGGCAAAAGCTGCCGAAATCATTAAGAATGCAAAGGCAGAAACGGAGAGAATGGAAAAAGCTAGTGAAGAGGCCATTATTCAGGCCGGAAGAAATATGCTTCTTTCATTTAAGGATTCCCTTATTGGTGAATTGGATGGATTGATTAAGGCTGAAACAGAAAAGGCAGAATCAAAAGAAGTTCTTACAAAACTTATCCCAGAAACAGTAAAAGCATGGGCAAAAAATGCAGATGCATCTGAATTATCTGTTTTATTGAGTGAAAAAGATTTGAAGACTCTTGAATCTGCTCTTACATCAGAACTTAAAGCTGAAGTTTCTAAAGGATTGGAAATCAAACCTGATAAAACTTTATCAGCTGGATTTAGAATTGGTGTAAAAAATGGTGCTGCCTATTATGACTATTCTGCAGATAGCTTAGCAGAAATGTTTGCAGCATATCTTAATCCAAAAGTAGCAGCACTTCTTAAAACAGCTGCAAAGGACGCAAACTAGTGGCTTATTATTATTTGGTTTCTCAATTACCAAATATCTCATCTGCAGAAGGAAAAACTGCATTACCTTTGAATGGACAATCATTTAAAGAGTTAGCATGCAGATATATTTCTGAAGCTGAAAAAGCCGTATTAAACGGTCTTTCACTAGTTCCTCCAAAAGAACTTGCTTCAACAGGTTCTGCCTTTTTGGATACTTGGTATGAAAAAGAAAGGAACTTGCGTTTTGCATTGGCTCAAATAAGAGCTCAGAAAATGAAGAAGGATGCAATTCCTCTTCCTCCTGGATGTACAGCAGATATTATAAGTGTTGCTCGTACAGCAGTTGGAATGGATAGTCCTTTAAGTGCGGAACAGTACCTTTTTGATTACAGGTTACGCTTATTAGATGAATTACGCCCATTGGACGGTTTTTCAATTGATGCAGTGTACGCCTATGGCTTAAAACTTTTGCTTGTAGAACGCATGCGTAAGTTTGAAGTTGAAAACGGAAAGACATCTTATCATAAGATTTACGATACAATTTTAGATGGAGATAAATAATGACGGATACAAAAGCAAAAGTAGTCGGCATTAACGGAAACATGGTAACTATCGAATTTGATGGTAATGTTTCTATGAATGAAGTAGGCTACGTAAATGTAGACGGAAAGAAATTAAGAGGCGAAGTTATCCGTATTCGTGGTAACAAAGCCCAGATGCAGATTTTTGAAATGACACAGGGCATCAAAGCTGGTGATACAGTTGAATTGATGGGTGAACTTCTCTGTGCCGAATTAGGACCTGGTCTTCTTGGACAGACATTTGATGGTTTGCAGAACCCACTTCCTTTAGTTGCTGAACAGGCAGGATTCTTCCTTGAAAGAGGTGTATATGTAGATCCTCTTCCAACTGATAAAAAGTGGGAATGGACTCCTACTGTAAAAGCTGGAGATAAAGTTCTTCGTGGTGATCCAATTGGTACTGTTCCAGAAGGACCATTTACTCACAAGATTTTAGTTCCATTTGACTTGCTCGGAATTTATACAGTTAAATCTGTAACTCCAGCAGGTGAATATACAATTAAAGATGAAATGGCAGTTGTAGTTGATGAAAAAGGAAACGAACATAAACTTACAATGTCATTTAAGTGGCCTGTAAAACGTGCTGTTGACTGTTATGCAGAACGTCTTGCACCAACAGAACCAATGGTTACTCAGGTTCGTTTGATTGATACATTCTATCCTGTTTCAAAAGGTGGTACTTATTGTATTCCAGGCCCATTCGGTGCTGGTAAGACTGTACTTCAGCATACAACTTCAAGAAATGCCGACGTAGATATCGTAATCATCGCTGCTTGTGGTGAACGTGCCGGTGAAGTTGTAGAAACAATTAAGGAATTCCCAGAACTTAAAGACCCAAGAACTGGTCGTTCATTGATGGAAAGAACAATCATTATTTGTAATACTTCATCAATGCCTGTTGCTTCTCGTGAAGCTTCAGTTTATACATCAGTTACTCTGGCTGAATATTATCGTCAGATGGGCTTACACGTATTGCTGCTTGCCGATTCTACATCACGCTGGGCTCAGGCTCTCCGTGAAATGTCAGGTCGTCTTGAAGAGATTCCTGGAGAAGAAGCATTCCCTGCATACCTTGAATCATACATTTCTGCCTTCTACGAAAGAGCAGGTTATGTTCGTATGCGTGATGGAGGAGTTGGATCTGTAACAATTGGAGGTACAGTTTCTCCTGCTGGTGGTAACTTCGAAGAACCAGTTACTCAGGCAACTTTGAAAGTAGTTGGAGCTTTCCACGGTCTTTCTCGTGAACGTTCTGATGCTCGTAAATATCCTGCTATTGACCCAATTATTTCCTGGTCAAAATATAAATCTGTTCTTCCAGAAAGCTGGGTTGCTTATGCCCGCAAAATCTTCCTTGCCGGCGTTGAAGTAAATCAGATGATGAAGGTAGTAGGTGAAGAAGGTACCACAACTGAAGATTATATCGAATATCTTAAGAGTGATTTTCTTGATGCAGTTTATATGCAACAGAACTCTTTTGATGAAGTTGATGGTGCAGTTAGTGTTGAACGTCAGAAATATGTATTCGAAAAGGTTTTGACAATTCTTGGTTCAGACTTTGAATTGAACGATAAGGATACAGCTCGTAACTTCTTCAATCAGCTTAGACAGAAATTTATCGACTGGAACTATTCTGAATGGAAGTCTGATAAATTTGCAGAAAACGAAAAATCTGTTGACTCACATTATGAATCAGGCAAAGGCAAGGTTCGTGATGATGTTGCAGCTATAATTAAGGATGGTGAATAATTATGAACAAAGTTTATAGTAAAATTGAATCCATCGTTGGTAGTGTTATTACAGTAAAAGCTGACAATGTTGCTTACGGAGAACTTGCTGAAATCGAAACTCGTTTTGGTAAATCTCTTGCAGAAGTAAATAAAATTGATGGTGATGTAGTTTCATTACAGGTATTTGCTGGTGGGCGTGGTATTTCTACTGGTGACCATATAAAATTCTTAGGACATCAGATGGAAGTTTCTTTCTCTGATGATTTGCTTGGTCGTATCTTTAATGGTTCTGCTGAACCTCGTGATAATGGCCCTGCTCTTGCAGATTCACTTGTAACAATTGGTGGACCTTCTGTAAACCCAACAAAACGTATCATGGCAAAACGTATGATTCGTACTGGTATCCCAATGATTGATATGTTCAATACTTTGGTCGTATCACAGAAGCTTCCAATTTTCTCTATCTCTGGAGAACCTTACAACCAGCTTTTGGCTCGTATTGCTATGCAGGCTCAGGTTGATGTAATTGTTCTTGGTGGTATGGGTCTTAAATATGATGACTACCTTTATTTCAAGAAAACTCTTGAAGATGGAGGAGCTCTTTCAAAAACTGTAATGTTTATGCATACTGCAGCTGACCCAACTGTAGAATGTCAGAAGATCCCTGATCTTTCTCTTGCTGTTGCAGAACAGTTTGCTCTTAAAGGAAAAGACGTACTTGTACTTCTTACTGATATGACAAACTTTGCAGACTCAATGAAGGAAATTGCTATTACACAGGAACAGGTTCCTTCTAACCGTGGTTACCCTGGAGATTTGTACTCACAGTTGGCAAGCCGTTATGAAAAAGCTGTAGACTTCGATTCTGCAGGGTCGGTAACAATTCTTGCTGTAACAACAATGCCTGGTGATGATGTAACTCACCCAGTTCCAGATAATACTGGTTATATTACAGAAGGACAGTACTACCTTAAAGGTGGTCGTATTGAACCATTCGGATCTTTGTCACGTCTTAAACAGAATGTAAATGGTTCAACTCGTCCAGATCATCGTGCATTAATGGATGGTATGATTCGTCTTTATTCAGCTTATAAAGATACTCTTGAAAAGAAATCAATGGGTTTCAATATGAGTAAATGGGATGAAAAACTTTTGAATTATGGAAAGAAATTCGAAGACAATATGATGGATTTGTCTAAGAACATTTCTTTGGAAGATGCTTTGGATTTAGGATGGAAGATTCTTGCTGAATGTTTTGATAAGGAAGAAACTGGTCTTAAATCATCACTTATTGAAGAATATTGGCCTAAAAACTAGGGAGTTGTGTGAATGGCAAAAATTAAGCTGACAAAAAATGAGCTTAAAGTTCAGAAAGATGCTCTTAAAATGTATAAGCGCTATCTTCCTACTCTCATGCTCAAAAAACAACAGCTTCAAACTGAAATCCGCACAATAGACGCTAAAGCCAAAGAGGTTAGAGCAGCCAGAGTCCAGCTTGAAAAAGAGTTTGACGAATGGATTGCCGTATTTGGTGAAAGAGAAGCCTTTAAGCCAGAAATGGTTACTGTAAAAAATATCAAAAAAGGCGTTGGAAATATTGCTGGAGTAACAATTCCAATATATGAAGGCGCTGATTTTGGAAGAGGGGACTACGATTTATACGAAACACCTCTTTGGATTGATATGGCTGCAGACCGAATGGAAAAAGCTTTGTCTTTAGATTTGGAAGCAGAAGTTCTTGATGAACAAGTTCGTTTGCTTTCACAGGAATTAAGAACCACAACACAACGTGTTAACCTTTTTGAAAAGGTTAAGATTCCTGAAACTAAAGCTAATATTAAGAAAATTACTGTTTATCTTGGTGATGAACAGGTTGCTGCGGTAGTTCGAAGTAAAATTTCTAAGAAAAAATTGCAGGCAAAAATTGAAGAAGAACAGGGGGTAGCTAAATGATTGAACCAATGATGAAAGTCTCTCTTGTCCTCCTCAATAAGGAAAAAGAAGAAGCATTAAAAGCTTTACGTAAGATTGGTCTTGTACATCTTGAAAAAGTTGAAGGTGCCAGTGAAAAACTTTCTGCTTTTAAAGAATATACAAATAATGCAAATGTTGCAGAAGCAATTTTAGGAGAGATAAAACAACCTAAGAATAAGAAAAAAGAAATTGTTTCTTTATCTGATGATAAGGTTATTAATCTTTGTGCTGAAATTGTTTCAAAATCTGAACGTAAAAAGCAATTGATGGAAGAAATTTCTGCAAATACAACTGAATTAGATAGATTCGCGAATTGGGGATCTGTAAGTCTTGAAGATATTAACTATCTTAAAGAAAAAGGAATTCAGTTGAAAATGTATGAAATTGCGGCCGATAAGTACAATTCAATTGATCCAAAAATCGAAACTCTTCTTGTAAACACAGACAAGAAAACTGTAAGATTCTTGATAATTAATGGTGGTGAAGGTCGTCCTGAAAATCTTTTGCCAGAAGCATTTGAGGTTCCTCTTCCACGTTTATCCACAAAGGAACTGGAAGATGAAATAAAAAAGAATATTTCTGATATAGAGGTAATTGATTCCTTCTATAAAGAAAATGCAAAATACGTTTCTGCAATAACTTCATTCAAGAAAAAACTTGAAGCTGATATTGAATTTGAAAACGTTAATTCAGGAATAGAACATGAAAGCGAAGGTAAGGTAAATGATCTTGCCTGGATTTCTGGTTATGTTCCTAAAGCTGATATAGAAACTTTCAAAGCTGAATGTAAAAAGAATCAGTGGGCTTTAGCTTATGATGATGCTGAACGAGATGATGTTGACGTTCCTACAAAACTTAAGAATAATAAGTTTGTAAGTCTTGTATATCCTCTTACAGATTTCTTAGGTACAGTTCCTGGTTATAATGAATATGATATTTCCGGATGGTTCCTCTTATTCTTTACAATCTTCTTTGGAATGATTTTTGGTGATGGTGGATATGGCTTATTAGTTACTCTTGTTGCAATCATTCTTATGATAAAAAACAAGGCCTCTAAAAAAGCTGCTACTCCTTTGCTTGGTTTAATGCTTTTATTGGGTATTGCAACAGTAATTTGGGGTACTGTCACTTGTACATGGTTTGGTATTGAACCTGCTATGTTACCTAAATGGCTAACAAAAGCTTCTATACCGTTTATATCTAGTGCTTACGAGGATTCTCTATGGCAGCCTTTCTGGATTACAGAAGAAGGAGTTGGTCTTACTAAAGATCAAAATCTTCAAATCTTCTGTTTTTCTCTTGCTTTATTACAACTTTCAATTGCTCATATCAAGGCAACAAAACGTAATTTTGCAGAAAAAAATGGAGTTAAGGCTCTTGGTGATATAGGATCGCTTTTACAACTTATTGGTATGTTGTGGATTGTTCTTTCAATGGTAGTTGATTCAAGAGTATTCCCAATGTTAGGTTCAATTGGACCTGTACCAGTAGGTAAAATTGAAATTTCGTTGATTGCTATTGGTTTTGTTTTGAGTTTTGTATTCTCAAATTACGAAGGCTCTGTAGGTCAATCAGTTCTTGCGTCTTGTAAGAATATAATTTCAGTTTTGCTTGGAGTTGTAAACGTATTCTCAGATATTGTTTCTTACATCCGATTATGGGCTGTAGGGTTGGCTGGTGCTGCAATTTCAAATACAGTTAATACATTGGCAGGTCCAATTTTAGGACATGCAATTTTATTTATTGCTGCTATTGTATTGCTTGGCTTTGGTCACGGATTAAATATGATCTTGAACCTTTTGTCTGTAATTGTTCATGGTGTTCGTTTGAATACATTGGAATTCTCTCAGCACCTTGGTGTTTCTTGGTCTGGAAAAAAATACCAGCCATTTAGTGAAAGAAAGTAAATCCTGGATTTACTAAAAAATATAAGATTAAACAAAAGCCGTTTGGCTAAAGGAGAAAAATATGGAATTTTCATTTGGTATGCTTGGTGCCGCTATTTGTATGGGTATTGCTGCTATTGGTTCAGCAATTGGTATTGGTATTGCAGGACAAGGAGCAATTGGTGCTTGGAAACGTTGTTATGTAAACAATAAACCTGCTCCATTTATTTTGACTGTATTTGCAGGTGCACCTTTGACACAGACTATTTACGGCTTCCTTTTGATGAATATTAAATTGAAGACTTTAGGTGCTGAAAATCCTGGAATGGCTCTTGGTCTCGGTCTCGCTTCTGGTTTAGCAATGATGTTCTCTGCAATTGCTCAGGGTAAAGCTGGTGCTGCAGGTTCAGATGCCCTTGGAGAAACAGGAAAAGGTTTCGCTCAGTACATCATGGTAGTAGGTCTTTGTGAATCAGTAGCCTTGTTCGCAATGGTATTCTCAATGATCGCATAAGTAAGCTATCGCTTACTTATGCGAAACAATGTTGTCAAGGCCTCTGAGCGCAGCGTGCCTTGACAATATTGTATAGTAGAACAACATGTATACTTATGCGAAACGAGTTTGTCAAGGCTTTAAGCGATAGCGTGCCTTGACGAACTCGTATAGTAAAACTTATATGATTACTTATATAAAACGTGTTTATCTTATGATAGACGCGTTTTTTTTTATGTATTGTGATATAATATAAATATGACAACAAAAGTATTTTTAGGTGGAAAAGGAATAACAAAACGAATCTCAATTGGAGGAGATTCGCCCGTAACTTTACAAACTATGTGGAAAGAATCAATAACAGATATTCCACAAAATACAGAAAAATTAGATAAAACCCTAAAACAACTTGCAGATTTACAAATGTTAGGTTGTGATATAGTTAGATTTGCCGTTCCTGATATGGAAAGTGCAAAAGCTCTTTGTATAATTGCAGAAAAAACAAGTATGCCTTTAGTTGCCGATATTCATTTTGACTATAGACTTGCACTTGAATGCTTAAAAGGAAATGTTGCTGCTATAAGAATTAATCCAGGTAATATTGGTTCAATTAAAAATACAAGTCTAGTTGTAAATGCTTGTCGTGATAATGGTGTTGCAATAAGAATTGGAATAAATTCTGGAAGTTTGCCAAATGATTTACAAAAATCAATTACAGAAGGAAATATTACAAGAGCACAGGGATTATGCGAAACTGCTGTAAGAGAGGCTCAAATCTTTGAAGATTTACACTTTACCCAATATGTTGTAAGTATGAAATCTTCAGATGTAAAAGAAACAATTGATTGTAATAGATTTTATGCAGAAAAATATAATAATCCTCTTCATCTTGGTGTTACAGAGGCAGGCCCTTTAATTGGTGGAATTGTAAAATCTTCAATTGCTTTTCATACACTTCTTTCTGAAAATATTGGAGATACAATTAGAGTTTCATTATCATCTACTCCAGAAAATGAAGTAATTGCAGGTTTAAATATACTTAAAGAATGTGGTAAAAGAAAACAGGGGGTTAATCTGGTTTCTTGTCCACGCTGTGGAAGAATTGGATTTGATGTTCATGGATTTGTTGAAAAATGGCAAAATAGACTTCTTTCTATGGATAAAAATATTACTGTTGCAATTATGGGGTGTGTTGTTAATGGTCCTGGAGAAGGAAAGCATGCTGATTTAGGAGTTGCAGGAGCAACAGATAAAGTAATTATTTTTAAAAAAGGAAAAATTGTACGAACGGTAAAGCCTGAAGATGCCGATAATGCATTTGAAGAAGAATTAAATTCTTTATAGGATAATTATGAAAAAACTTGTATTTGTTACCATTTTATCATTATGTAGTTTATATTTATTCTCACAAAATTATGAAGCAGATCAGAGTATAAAATCATACAGGCAAGCAATTATAGCATATGACTCAATGGATTATGGAAGTGCTTTAAAATATTCTGAAGATGCAATTTTATATAGAAAACAATATATTGAAAGTCAAATTGCAGCATTAAAAAATTCATTATCAGCTAAAAGAGTTCAGGTAGCAGGTGATAATATTCAATCAATTTTACAGATCCTGGAACAAAGAAATGAAGATGCATGTATTAATATAATTAATTATTATTTAAAAATTAAAGGTAATGATTACTTTGAAAATTCCATGCAAAAATTATTAAAATATCTTGAAGAATCAATGGTTTATCCTGAAGCTCATAAATTGATTGCTGATATTTATAAGCTAGAAGGGGAATATGATTTTGCAGAAAACTATTATCAACTTGCTTTAAAAAATTCTGATGTATTAGATATTCCAGCCGAAAAATATGATATTTTATATATGCTTGCTGAAATTAGTCGTCTAAAAAATGATTATCAAACAATGGAAGTACGACTTTTAAATATTCTTGTTGAAGATAAAGCATTTATGGATAAAGCCCTAAATAATGCGATGCTCCATACTATTACAGGTAATAAAAGAAACTCTATGGAAAAATTTTTTAATCTTTATAGGGCAAATTCATATCTTTCTATAGATGCTTATAATCAATTAGCTGAATATTATTATAAAAATAACAATATTGATAAAGCAATTAATTTTGCTGCTCTATCTACAATTACAAGTTTTACAAAAATTAATGATATCATTTCTTCTAGAAATTCAGAATACGAATATAAGAATCTTTCAACTTTTTTTCAGGAAGCTTCTTTTTATGAAGATATTGTTAAGTGGGGAAATGATACAAAGGCTTGGTCAAGTTTTAATATTCTTGCAAAATATAGTAAAGAAGCAGGTTATTCATATTTTGCAAAGGATTTATTAAAAGTATTAGTACAATTTTCCCCTGAAAAATATTGGCAGAAAGATGCTGTCTTATTACTTGAAGATATGGATTAATATTGGTGACCTATACCAATAAATATTTCATTGTAAGTTTTAAGACCTTCAAAGAATGATGTTGAATTAAGTACATTTCGTACGTCAAAACCAATAGAAGCTCTGATAGTATAACTTGACCATTTCAAAGGATATACTAGGACTTCTACACCAGCGCAGTAATAGCCTTCTTTTGCATTAAACATTGTACCAGTTAATCTATTGTGAGTAAGAGCAACATCTACAAATGGGGATAACTGAACATTACAATTTATAATATCGAATTTCTTAAAGCTTGTAGTAAATAAATGATATGGAATATCTAAACTGAAGATAATTGCTTGAGAAGCTGTGTAAAAAGGCTTAACATTTCCAAAGAAAGAATTATCTAGAATACCTCTTAAATAAGAGCCAATTTGTTCTCCATAATAATAAGTATTTCCTGGAGAATATAAATATGTAAAGGCATATAAATGAGCATTAAGACCAATTCTGTCTAAGAACGAAATATTTTTAAATATTTTATTTGAATAATAGAGTTTTGCATCAAAACTTACGCTTGGAGAAAAATCTTTACGATCAAAATAATAGGTATAGCTATTTGAAAGTGAAAAACTATAACCGGTTCTAAAACATTCTTCCCAAGTAATTTTTGAATTATCAAGTTTATTTGTAAAAGAAATAATTTTACTTTGAATGGAATCATTATCAATGTTTATCCCATTAAAGTCCCAATAGTAATCAAATTGTACTGTTGGAGTATATATTAATTTAGAATAATTAGCTAATGTAAATAAACTTATAGGAACTGAAAATGCTGCACTTTCTCTAAAATAAATATCATCATTATAAATTAAAAAATCTTTATTTCGATTGAAGAATTGATAAAGTGAAAGTTTTAAGGCGAAATTATCAAAAGGTAATGCAATATCAAAACCAGTTTTTAAATTCCATTCTGGCATTGTATTTCCAATTATGTACGAACCACTATAATCATTTACCCATTGAACATCAAATATACCCAATTTAAATGGATGATCGTAAGTAAAAGAAAGAGTAGGGCTTATTCCATCATCTGAAAATGTCATACCAATTTCACAATTCATTGTATTTAATGAACCTAAAAAATTAGTATCTTTTGCCTTTAATTTAAAAGTAAAACCATCATTAGAGGAATATTTTGGATAAGGTAATACCAAAAGATGATGAGAATCTACAATTGTAAAAATTAAGCTTGCTTGAATTAATTTATCAGATTCATCATTAAATAATATGTCATCTGAAACTTCTTGATCGTATTGAATTTGTATATCAACTGAATCAAAAAATCTGGAACTAATTAATATTTTTTCATAATTGTTTACATATTTTAAGAATGATTCTTTATTTTCGAAAACAGTTTTGGTATCAATAGGAAAATTCTTTAAGATTGAGTATTCATCTGTTTTACCAAAAAATTTTAATCCAACGCCTGTGATATTAAAAGTAGTATTTGTAATTTGAAATCTTTCTGCATTTAAGGTAAATATAAAACAACAAAGAAGTAAAAAAAATATCAATGCCTTTTTCATTAGTAAGCGCCTTTTCCCTTTAAAACAACCCATACAGTTTTGATTAAAATCCAAATATCAAGCCAAATTGACCAGTTCTGGATATAATAAGTATCAAATGAAATTCTTTCTTCGTAACCGGTGTCGGAACGTCCAGAAATCTGCCACATTCCGGAGAGACCTGGTGAAACTGAAAGAACATAATCTTTATATTTTCCGTATTTTTTCAATTCTGGTTCTGTCACAGGTCTTGGTCCTACTAAACTCATGCTTCCAGAAAGAATGTTAAATAATTGAGGCAATTCATCAAGACTTGTTTTTCTTAAAAATTTTCCGAATTTGGTAACTCTAGGATCATCGATAAATTTACGATCTTTTTCCCATTCAGCTCTTCTTACAGGATCAGTTCGTAAAATTTCTTCAAGCATTTCTTGTGAATTAACACACATTGATCTAAACTTCCAGCATTTTATTTCTTTTGAATTTTTGCCGACACGTTTATGACCATAAAAAATAGGACCTTTTGATGTTAATTTTGTAAGAATCGCTAAAATAATCATTATTGGTATCCAAAATGGACTAAATGCAAGTACAATAAATATGTCCAATAATCTTTTTGCAAATAAATTTCCCTTAAAAGTTAGGTTATGAATTGAAGAGAAACCAATAATTCCAGCAATATCTTTTAATTGTTGTGTAGATGTAAAATTAGTTTGATTTTTTGAAATTGTAGTTGTGTAACGGTAAGATGTCATAATTTGAGACATATCACCTTCATAATAACAGATAACTGCCTGTTTTATATTAAACTCTTTGATTACATCAAATACTTCCTTATCAGGAGGAAATACAGGAATATTCTTGTAAAAAGAAGGTTCTGTTGCATTTGAATCAATAATTACTGCAGGATTATATCCCAAATATTTGTTATTAAGAAGTTTATCAACAATATATTGATAACTATCTTTATGTCCATATATAACAGCAGAAACGCCCCACCATTTATATCTTTGGAAAATACGTTTTGCAAACTCCCTAAATGCAGGTAATGCAATTGTTGCAATAGGAATTGTAAGAATGAAGGCTATTGAAATTGCAAGATTTTTACTATCTTTAATTAAAAATGATGATACTTCAAAACCCATGTCATTAGAAATAATTAAACTTAAAATTATTGCTAATGAAGAAAAGAATGTACATGTTGAATAACGTTTTACTTCCTCTGTTGGAGGATTCATGATTCCAGGGTATAAACCATTACAAAGGAAGAGTATTAAAATAAAAGGAATATATATTATATAGTTTGTAAAGGATTTGAAATTTATATCTTTTGTATCAAATAAGTTTACTAAGAAAAAACCAATTCCAATACTAAGAAATAAAGTAAAAGCATCTACAAAAAATAAGGTTAAACCACAAAAAAATGAACTTGTATGAGAATAATGTTTTTTTAAATAATCACGCAATTCTAAAATTGTCATAGCATTAATTTTATTATAATTTTTAATGACAGTCTATAGTATAAATGTCTTATTAATTATCTATAACAGACTTTTTTATAAAGTTATCTTAAATCCTAAAGACATTACAAGTCCAAAGGTCATAGGATATTCTTCTGTGTTAACAACATTGAATGGGGTAGAGAAGTTACAATTTTCTGCCTTTCCACTTGAATCATAAAGTGTTGAATCAATCATTGTGAAGTAACTAAATACTCCTCCTATAGTTCCATAAATTTTAAATGGATATTTAGTATTATGAGATTCAATAGCAGCACTTAAAGATAAAATATGAGACCATTCATAAGCTCCATCATGTAAGAAATACTTGCGTAAGTTTACACGATTGAAGATAGGTAATTCAGAATATAACGAAGAACCTGGTACTTGTTGAGATCCATAATCTGCACCATGTCTTATAAATTGATAAGTTGTGTTTAATCTTATATTTGAACTAGGTTTTAAATCGAAATCTAATCTAAATTCATCTGAGTTAGGATCAAGATAATATCCAATACAATAACCATCATTTGTGTAGTTTTCTGTAATATAGTGATTATACCAAGGTGTATTGTTCAATGATTGGTGAGTATAACAGTAAGGTTCTACTTTTGTATAACGGAATGATAAAGTTGCAAATGGAATATTAGGAAGAAGATATTTAATACCTGCCTGGTATGCATACATATCTCTTGTATAATAGAAAGGATTATTACTAATAATATTTAATTCTGTTTCATCAATAAATAAAGACACCCAAGCTTCTCCCAAGCCAGGATAACGAACTTTCATATCGCCAAACATTTGCAAGTTATCATAATCACCTAAATGGTTTTGATATTCAACAAAATTAGCAAGTGGAAGAATATACCCAATTGCAAAACGGTTTGGCCAAACTACACTTGATCCAAAATCTAAATAAAAATAGTTTAAATCAATAGCAACCATATTTAAGGTGTAATTATTCTGGAAGAAAATTGCATCATCCGCACCGTAAATAACTTGTGGATACCATAAGGTATTCAAATATGATTGACTTGGATACTCTAGCGAACCAAACAAAAAAGTAAAATTTAAGAAAGGAAAAGGATTTGCCTGCATATCTAAGCCGGTAAATGCTCTTGCTCTAGAATTTAATACTAAAGAAGATCCATTATCCATTCCTCCGATCTCACGATTAATACGCCCTAAGCCTAAAATTAATTTTTCATCAAAAAAACTACTTCTTAAATCTGCAGTCATATTAAGTCCAGCAGAAATTTGTGTTGGCCAGCCTTCAAGACCTGTTGTAGACAAATTAGAAAGATAATAAATTTTACCATCCCACTTTCTGTTATAACTATATGGAAGGTAAGAAGTATTAATATATTTTAAAATATAGCGATCAGTATAATCACCACTTGTATTATACCAATCTTGTCCACAGTAATAAGTTCCCAAATAATATAAAGGCATTGATGTTACATCGATTAAAGCATCAAAATTCCATGATATATATTTAGAAAAATCTCCATCAAAATAGATTTCTGGAATTAATTCGTAACCGTATTGATCCCTTGCATAAAGATTGTACAATCCACCAGAAATTTGTCCTGTTAAACTAAAATCATAATTAAAAGTAATAGGAATCTTTTCATTCTCATTATTAAAGGCAAGGTGGAAAAAGTTATTTGAAAGTTTACTAGGTTTTGTATATTTTTCTACATAATCCCAAAGAATGTCTGCCTCAAGATTTGTAAGTTGATCTTCATAATTCCATATTTGATTGATTGATTTAAGAATCACTTGTTGTGTATAAGGCTTGTTTGCAGGAAGAGGATCAATCCAACCCTTTAATTCCGCATAATCAAGAATTTTATATACATCATCATCTAAATTAATAGAAGTATTTGTCTGTGCAAAAATGTTTGTAATTGAAAAGAGCAAAAATGCAAAAATGTATAAATATTTTTTCATATAAAATCCTTAATAAATAAAAGTAATATGTTATTTTAATATAGAATATTTACATCCTAATGACAGTTCGATTCCATGTGCAAATAAACCTTCATTATGATCTAAATTCATTACAAAAGTATATACAACTTGACTGTAAATGTTCAAGTTTTCAAAAATTGAGTAATTTGCTTTAATTGCAATTGAATGGGAATGCTCAGCTATTCCAGACATCCACATATTTCGACTTTCATTTCTTGCTGCAATTCTTTCTGCATCTGTTTGAGCTAACATATATTTGGTAAAAGGATAATAGGTCCAGATGCCAAGATTTGTGTTGTAATTTTTTTCAGTATCAAATAAAGAAGAATATGAATTTTCTCCATGTAACTTAAATAAATAGCCAAAGCTTAAATCCCATTTATCAACTGGATCATATTTTGTGTAAAGTTGAATTGCAAAACAATCCGGCCCAAAAGGTGATCCAAGCCAACTATATACATATGAATTGGTTTGTACATCAAGTCTGGCTCTATATAAAGACCAGTTTGGACTTTGTTTAATATATAGAAATGGTGATGTATAAACTGCTTCAAGATTTACTTTTAAATAAGATGCATTTTTTAATAAGAAATTATATTCCAAACCTAATTGGCCACCAATACTATCAGGATAAGATAAAGATGCATCATTAATTGCTCCACCTAAATCAAGAATTTCATTCTGAGCATACATTCCATAAATTCTAAAATTGGAAAAAGGCATCCATTCACCCATAATTGCCATGTATGCACAAAAGCGACTTTCCTGATAATAAATAAGTTCTGCTTCTGTCATTGGATACTGAGTCCAGGAACAGAAGGAATGCATAAACATAAAAGGATTAAGATAACGAAGTTCAAATGCAGAATTTAAGAGTGAACCTTCAACTACAGAAAATCTAAAATTCTTAAAAATTCTTGTATTGATTTGATGTGTATAAAAGTATTTTGTATTGTCCACTTGTACAATATTCATTGTATACTTTAATCTATCAGTAAATGCATTTAATTGAGCGTAAAAATCTGTTTCAAAAGTTTTGTTATATACAATACTTCCAAGTTTTGAATCGCCAATAGACATTCCTTCTTTTGCAAGAATAATGTTTGTACCCCATTTTTCGCCTGTATATCCGCTTGCCCCATATGCAAATTTTGGAATATTAAAATCAAATTGATTTCCTGCATAAGGAATATTTGTAAAATTAGATGCTGCTTGCATTGAAGGATAATTTTTTCCAATACAAATATCAGGTTCAATTGTAATATAATTTGAAAAACCAAAAATGATAGGTATGATTACAGCTCTATCGTTTACAAAGTAATCAAAAGAGTAGGGTATTGATGTATTTGATCTATAATAAACTTCTGGACTTAAAATTAAATTTGTAAAAACTCGAAATTCTTGTTCCTTAAAGAAATCTTCGTTTTTATATAGTATATCTTTTACTTTTTTATATGTTTTTTTTCCTGCTTCGGAAAGTTTTTCATATTCAATTTGATTAAAATAATATTTTAATTCCCCAATAGTCATTGGTTGATTTTCAATGAAAAAAGCTTCTTTTACTTCTGTTGAAATATTATACATTCCTTCATATACCCAGGAACCAGCTTGAATTACCTGTGTATCGTTGGAGGAATGTGAATAAGCTGCAAAAAGAAATTGAATTAATAGTAAAAAACTAATAAAAATCTTTTTCATTTAGAAATTATATTTTGCTCCGAAAACAAATCTAAAGTTATTAGATTTTGCATATTGAACATGATGATAGTGGAAAATATAGGTGTAATCAATTTCAGCATTTAAAATAAATGATTTTGATACAAAATAATTTCCTTTAATTCCTAAGGTTGTGAATGTTTCATAAAGAGTCCAATAATTATCTATTAAATTATTTGCAACATTGTTTACGGCCATGTTATAGATGTAGTTAACGGCTGGTGCATCACGCTGTACAAAAATATCACAATTACCTTTTGGAAATATAAATTGTAAGCCAACTAACTGACTGTTTCCGAAATAACCTGATCCAGCACCAATAATCTGACCATTCTGTGTATAACCCTCACTAATTAGTCCATGAGAGTAATATCCCATATAGCACCATTGCAACTGGAAGTCTTGACTCATTTCAAAGAAATTAAGTTCTGTATAAAATTTAATAGAATATTTATTTTCTTTTCCAATATTAAATCCTTTTATTAAACCAAGTGTGAAAATAGTAGTATGGAATGGATTTGCAATAAATTCTCTGGAATAATCATCAAAACCAACTTCAGCATAAAAATCAAATAAGAAATTTGGAATTGTGATATCTAAATAAAGAGAACCTTTTTGATCCTCTCCAGCTCCATTTATATCATTATCGTCATAGAAAGGATTTATATATTTCCAGAAATTGTTTCCCCATCTTGTTACACAAACTTTTGTAGTTCCGATTGTTAAATCTTCCCAAAATGCTGGTGAAAATGAAATATTGAAACCATTAAAAAGATTCTTATCAATAACTCCATCATTATTAAAATATTGACTTTCTGTAAGCTGACCAATCCATATACGAGATTCAAGTTTTCCCAGTTTTATATTTGTAAAAGGGATATAGATATCGGTTTTTCTTAAACCAAAGTCAAATTTTGGGAAAGTACCAGCATTATTACTTGATAGCATAGGATTTAGTTGGGCAGGTCCAAGCCAAATACTTTGTGTTCCAAATCCAATTGTAAAAGTATACCAGGTATAACGAATTTCTGAATCACCCCAATCATACTGCCAAAATGAAGTGTTACCATATCTTTGAACAAGATCAATGTTTCCAGCCCAGAAATATGAATATTCGGAACCGTAAACTCCAGGTTGGAATGAAAAAGCTTTATTTTGACTAAATGTAACTAAAGGTTTAAAAGTTGCTTCAAAACCAAAAGCTTCCAATCTTAAACCTGTAGAAAAACTTGTGTTATAGCCAACACCCTGCCATAAAGCTCCATCATTTTGTCCAAAAGGGTGGTTCGTATTAATGGAGTTAAACCAATCTGGGCCAAATAATTTAACTTTTAGCCCATTATAAATACCTTTTGTAAAAAAGTTAGCATTTTGTGAATCGAATTCAAAAAATGCTTTGGTATTTCCTAAATTGTTATTGTTCCAAGGATGATTTTCATCTTCATCTATAGTCCAAACAGAATCTGACAGGGTTCTATATCCCATAGTGGGTCTTTCTGTAAGCCCCTGCAGAGCCATATAATCATAATATTCTTCTTCCAAAGATTTTAATTTTTCTTGAGAAAAGGAAGTCGAAATAAAAGTTAGGGCTGTAAATAAAACTAATAAAACTTTCTTCATTTTGGTTCAAACCTGTTATTTTTGATAAACTTCTCTAAACTTTGCTGCCAGCTTGGAAGTTTTAATTTTAATGCTTTAACAATTTTATCTTTTGATAAAACGGAATAAGAAGGACGTTCAACTTTTGCTCCATATTCAGCACTTGTACAAGGATTTACTGTACAATCTTGTGTAATTCGTCCATATTTTTTTCCAAGAGCGTAAATCTCTTTTGTAAATTCGAACCAGTTAGTTTCTCCTCCGTCTGTAAATTGGTAAATACCATATGATGGAGCAGAATTTTTACCAAAGAATGATTTTGCATTATTATTCTTATCAATAAGTTTTAAGATTACTTCTGCTAAATCTACTGCACAAGTTGGAGTTCCTTTCTGATCATTAACAACTCGTACTGAATCGTGGCTATTCATTGCTTTTGTCATTGTATAAACAAAATTTTTGCCATCAAAACCATAAAGCCATGCTGTACGAATGATGTAGTAAGTATTCATTTCCTTTTGAATTGCATCTTCTCCAGCTGCCTTAGTTCTACCGTAAACTCCTAAAGGATCTTTAGGCAGGTCTTCTGTATAAGGAGTAGTACCGTGACCATTAAAAACATAATCTGTAGAAATATGAATTAATTTAGCACTAATTTTTCTGGCAACTCTTGCAATATTTAATGGACCTTCGGCATTTAATTTTTCTGCAAGTTCAACATCTTCTTCTGCTTTTTCTACATTTGTATAGGCAGAACAGTTAATAATCCATGTAATTTTTCTTTCTGTTCTTTTTAGATCCGAAGGAAAGTATGATGCAGTTTCTATTGAATCTGCAAAATCAGTAAGAGCTTGTGGGTCTGTAATATCAACTTCTCTATCTGTACCTACCCAAGGTAATTTTTTTTCATCAAGCTGTTTAGCAATTTCACTACCAAGCATTCCTTTACAGCCAATTAACCAAATCATAATTTCCTCCCAAAGAAATTTATAATAACTCTTGAATAATTTATTCGAATTTTTTGAAAATATAGCTACAGAATGTATTAATTCTGTTAATAAACGAAGTTTGAATACGTTCAGTAAAGAAAGGAATTCTAGGTGCATTTACACCACCAATTCCATAGAAAATCCATTTATCTTCATCACGGAAAAGTAAAATACAAATTTTCATTTTTTCTGGCCAAATACAATCAAACTTATCCAGATATCTAAGTTTATTATCATTTTGAGCAACATATAAAACTGCTTCTTTATCAGTTTTAATATGAATAGTCTCTTCAACTATATCAAATGGTTCCATTTTCATTTGAGCCTTCATAGTTGTAAGATTATCTTCCTGTACAGAATCTGTAATTTTTGCCCATTCATACAAGTCGTACCAAGCCTGGGCTCTTTCTGAATAATAAGGAATTCCTGCATAATCTTGTACGTTATACAAAAAATCTTTCAACAAGGCATCAAAATTTTCATTTCCTTCATAAGGTCTAAATTGAATAATTTCAGCAAGATATTTAGGATTAAGATCATCAATTATATTAAGAAGTTCATCAGATAATTCTGAAAAATTTTCTTCAAGACACATATTTCTTTCATAATTGATGTTTTTAATCAAAACTTCACCAGAAGCTAATAATTCTCTTTCTTCGGATGTAAGTCTTTTATTAAAAGGATCTGCAAAAACCAATGAGCTGACAAATAAAATAATTGTAAAAATAATGTTCTTTTTCATTAGCTATATTATAAGTAAAATAAACATTCATTTCAATTCTGTGTTATAATTAATTTATTATGATCTCAAAGAAAGTACGCGATATTGTTGAAAGTCCATCTAACGGTGTAATTCGTAAGATGTTTGAAGAAGGTGCTCTTTTACGTAAAAAATATGGAGCAGATAAAGTTTATGATTTTAGTATTGGTAATCCTGATTTAGATCCACCACAGAAAGTTGTAGATGCTGTTAAGGAAATTGCCGCTGATAATAGTCATCTTAGACATGGTTATATGCCAAATCCTGGATATCCAGAAACTCGTGCTGCAATGGCTAAAAAAACTGGTATTGAGCAGGGGATGGAAATTGATTTTTCAAATGTTGTAATGGCTGTTGGTGCAGCTGGTGCAATTAATGCTACTTTAAAAGCTTTGTTAAATGATGGAGACCAGGTCATTGTTCCTTGTCCTTATTTTGCCGAATATGGACACTATGTTCATAATCATAATGGTGAAATTGTTGGTGTAAAAACAAAAGATGATTTTAGTCTTGATACAGATGTTATTAGAGATGCATTAAATGAAAAAACTGCTGCAATTTTATTAAACTCTCCAAATAATCCTACTGGACGTATATATTCAGATGAAGATATTGATAATCTTGTAAAAGTATTAAAAGACCATGGTAAAAAAACTGGTCGTTATCCTTATATCATCTTGGATGAGCCATACAGAGCAATTACTTATGATGGAAAAAAAGTTGCTCCTGTATTCAATAAATATGAATATTCTGTAGTTGTAACAAGTTTTGCAAAAAATTTAAGTCTACCTGGTGAACGTATTGGATATATTTGTGTAAATCCTAAAAATCCTGAAGCTAAAGATTTTATTGCTGCTGCAATATTTTCTACAAGAGTTTTAGGTTATGTAAACTCTCCAGCTTTTTTCCAGAAGGTTATTGCAAAATCATGGGATGCTGAATGTGATTTTTCAACCTACGAAAAACGTCGTAATGAAATAATGGAAGTAATGGATTATGCTGGCCTTAAATATGTAAAACCTGAAGGTGCTTTTTATCTTTGGGTTAAAGTTCCAGATGGCTGGAATGATGATGATATGGCTTTTACAAATCATCTTAAAAAATACAATATTCTTTGTGCTCCAGGTTCAGGTTTCGCTGGTAAAGGATGGTTTAGAATTGCATATTGCTGTAGTGAACAGACAATTTTAAATAGTAAAGAAGCCTTCAAAAAGGCAGTGGAGGATAAATCGAAATGAAAATCTTAATGGTAACTTCAGAAACTGTACCATTTGCAAAAACTGGTGGGTTAGCAGACGCAGTTTCCGCACTCGCAATTAATTTAAGAAAACAAGGGCATGATGTAAGAATTGTTATGCCTAGATATTATAAAATTGACAGAACAAAACTTACGCCAATTGAAAAACCTGTTGCAGTTGCAGCCGGACAAATTGAAACTTGGGTAAAGTTTTATCAGTCACCTCTACCAAATACAGATATTCCAGTTTACTTCATAGATCATGAAGAAGCTTATGGTCGCGATGGTATTTATGGAACAAAATTTGAACCTGATTTTCATGATAATCCATATCGTTCTGCTTTACTTTGTCATGGAGCTTTCCAGCTTTGTCGTATGTTGGGATGGTATCCAGATATTATGCATGCCCATGACTGGTTCTGTGCTCTTGTACCTGTGCTTTTAAAATGTGTTTGTAGAAACGGTTATTTTGCCCATACAGCATCCGTATTTACAATTCATAATCTTGGTTATCAGGGTGTTTACGGAAAAGATTCATTCCCTGCTTTGGGACTTGACTGGGGCTTATTTTATGGTGCCGGACTTGAACATCATGGAGCTATCAATCTTTTGCAGGCAGGTATTTCTTGTGCTGATATGATAACAACTGTTTCTCCAACTTATGCAGGCGAAATGCAGAGCGTAGAAGGTGGATTTGGCTTGGATGGTCTTTTACGTGTTCGTTCAGACTGTGTAAAGGGCGTATTAAATGGTTGTGATCTTGAAACATGGAATCCTGGAAAAGATAAATTAATTCCAGCAAACTTCACTTCTAAAAATATGGCTGGAAAAGTTAAATGTAAAGCTGAATTGCAAAAGAGAATGGGATTACCTGTAAATCCAAATGTTCCTGTAATAGGAATTGTTACTCGTCTTGCCGATCAAAAAGGTATTTCTGAAGTTTTTGCACCTGCGTATGGAAGTATTTATTCAATGTGTGTAAATATGGATTTACAGTTTGCAATTCTTGGTTCAGGTGAAAAATGGTGTGAAGATGAAATTAATAATCTTCAATCAAAATTACCAAATCTGCGAGCCTATATAGGTTATGATGAAAGTTTAAGTCATTTAATAGAAGCTGGATCTGATTTCTTCTTAATGCCTTCTCGTTATGAACCATGTGGACTTAATCAAATGTATTCTATGCTTTACGGTACTCTTCCAATTGTACGTAGAACTGGTGGTTTAGCTGATACTGTAGAACAATATAATGAATTCACTGGAGAAGGAACAGGTTTCCTTTTTGATGCTTTAACACCATCTGCAATTTACAATACTGTTGGATGGGCTTTGTATGCATATTACAATAAAAAGGACCATATCCTTAAAATGCAAAAGAAGGGGATGGAAAAAGATTTCTCATGGGATAGATCTGTTGATGGCTATGTAATGGTTTATTCAGAAGCTCTTATGAGAGGTTGTAATGTAAATACAGCTGATTGGGTATAAAAAAATACGTCGAGTCAAGGCACGCTTACGCTTAAAGCCTTGACTTCGCCGTTTTGAGGGTTTTGAAATAAACCCTCAATCTTAAAAAAAACGG
>OCTW013418119.1_pt1 | contig 41054 bp, 17 predicted proteins | sample 1539671 | NCBI WGS metagenome assembly OCTW01 (sample SAMN02144230, study PRJEB22623) | gut metagenome | biome: sheep rumen | host: Ovis aries | place: New Zealand
AATGACGAAACAGATTGGCAACATAGTCTGTTGATGCCTCACGGTCTGCCAGCACAATACAACATTGGTGTATCTGATTGTCAGTGGCCTTTAATGCCGTTTTCAAGTTGTCAAAAGCAATCATCGCTTCATCACTGATACTCCTTGGAGATATACCTAATACCGAACGTTCCAAAAACAGATCGTAAGTAAACCCATCAGACAATTGTACAGAAAACATCTCTTCTCTTTGAGAACTGTTCAGGAAAACGGTTGCGCGTTTCCTTAAGAGTTTTTTGTCGGATTCTTTGTCAGAGCGATATTCATCATATCCTTGATGAAGGATGTCCATACGCATAACACTTAACGCCCTGTCAACACGAGGATCAACGCACACTTTATTCATCATTATGATTTCGGGTAGTTTCGCCCTATCTGACTCACAGTATAAATTATATCCATCACTTCCGACAAATATTGGAATGCTATTAGAGCCAAGCTGATTTTCTATCACTTTTTCAAAAAGCGAACTAGCATTAACTCCGAGAAGATTGCTATAGCCACCCCCGATGAGTGACTTTACAACATAATCTCGTTCATGAAATCTAAGATTCGGATTAAAGAGTAGAACGACAGGAAAATGAGCCCGGTTGTCCTCCAAAGACCCTTCAGAACGCATAAGAATCTTATCAAAGAACTCCGCAACATACTTTTCCATCGCAAAGAACAGAAGTTTGTTGATGTCATATTTCTGTCCTTTATATTCTATCAGTTCTGTACTGCTAATCGCATCGAACAGGTTAGCATGGGCAAATTTATTACCCTTCTGAGCCTCAGATAACGCGAATTTACCTATACTAATCTCATTTCCTTGGCAATAGACTGCCAATGGCTTTATGAGTTCGTCCCCATACGGAACAAAGACCTTATCTCCCTCCTTGTTATATGAGAAGGAGATAAAGTCTCGCGAGATATGAATTAACAGACAATATTTCATATACTCAATAGTTTTCTATCTGAAGCATTGCATCAAATATTCATCATAAAATTTCATACCCTCAAGAATGATGATAGGAGCAACGAAATCAAACTTACCACGATTATTTGCACGTGCGCTTCTAAAATCAGGAAGGTTGCTAATATATGAGTTCATATCCATATCTATGAAACCTTTCTTGAATACCTCCACATCGAACTCCTGTCCAAAATAGCCTTTTGCAGCCTGCATAAAGACACCTGCAAATTCCATAAACTTCTTGCAATGTATCTGCCCATCTCCGACAGGAGCCTGGAAGTAGGTACCGATATTCTCCATCATTTCAGGTGTGATACTGTTGTCGAACGGCAACATTACGCGTTTACCATCAGAACCAATAATGAAATATCCTTCCTCTCCTAGCACTTCAATAGCCTCGTCATTCTTCGGAACCTTAAGCGTGTGCTGATTATCTTTCTGCTCAAATGAAAGCCCTTTTGAAACTTCATATTTTACATCTCTCCAATCGCGGTTGTCAATATTCAGTTCTGGCCAATTCTTGAGATACTGGGCAATGACACTTTGACCTCCCAGGCCATTGACAAACTGCATCAAAAAATAACTTTTGGCATTTCCAGGATTTGTGCTCCAAAACCATTCAAAGATACGGGCACCTTTACCCGCAAAGGCGATCTTAACCTGTGGTGTCCAGTTGTCTATAGTACGTTGTTCTGACCTTCGGACTTCTTCAATAATTTTTCGCGTGAGCTGACCCGCATAATACATGATGAGTCCTGTTACATATAGATTGACTGACATAAGCTCCTTACTACCTATTGCAATTTGTCTGTAGAACTCCTTCATCCTCTCGTTTGCCCTGTCATTATCCAAAAGGTCGAGTTCATCGACTATTTGGTCAAAATAATAGGATGCCGTCGAAGAATCATATTTATTTTGCCCTCTGTTGAGTCCATCAATAAAAAGATTGTTGCGGGAACATATATCAAGAAGCACTTGATCAAAACCTCTGGAGAACTTTGTGGCCTGCGAAACCCGTTGTGCGGCAAAGCGGATGGAATTCTGCTTAATCATTGATGTGACAGGGCCATCAATGGTTTTCATCTTACACAATGCAGAGATATCGGTTGTGCTTCCTCCGATATCAAAGCACAATGTCAACGAGTCTAGATTAGATGGGGCTAGAGAGTTTTTACGTTGAGCCATTATATAAGTTGCGACAGCACTTGCTTCTGTCATGCTGAAACGCTGATCAACATCCACTAAGTCAAAAATGATGGGACCATTGTCGGGTTTGAGGTCAACTACCTTCTGTTGCTTTGGTTGATTGCCGAAGGGATCGATTTTAAAATCAAAAGCTTTTGCACCCAGATTATTGTTAAAAGCATTGCTACCGCCACACGGGTCATTACCAGCATCAAATGGATTGGCATTCTGCTGATTGGAGAAAGGATTTACACCCCCACCAAACGGATCATTGTTATCTGCCTGCAATCCAAACACGTCACCCTCTCCTAATGGGCTACCAGCACCTTGCTGACTTCCAAACGGACTGTCAGCAAAAACAGGGTCTCTACTTGTACCAAACGGGTCATTGTCAGCATTGGGAGCATCGCTGAACTTTGGTTCTGAGACTATCAGATGCTCATCACTATTTCTGACGACAGGATTCACTTTGGCTAAGGATTCCCATATCCCTCTATAATCTTTCAATAGCGAATTACCCATGGAAGAAGGATAACTCCACTTTACCTTCACAGGAAGGATTCCTTTTTCAAACAGGTCAGCATAGACCTGCAACATCAGAGTACGCAGAAATGCTTCTTTGTTGGCAATATCTTCCTTGCTGTCACTCCACTTCATATTATGAACCAACGATACGGTACCAAGTCCGCTATTGGTAAAATTCAAATTGATATGTTTCTCGTCAATTGTTCCCACAGGCATGTTCTTCTCGAAACAGGGGAATCCGCCTTTCACTTCCTTTCGCAAACTCATGTTGATGTCGTTCTCATCAGCAGACATGACGAGGCGCTGTTTATCATGAAGTGTAAGAATACTCTTTACAGCATTGGAGCGTACCACCTTACTTGGGAAAAAGAGTATATCCTTTTCGGATGCAACATGGAAATTTGTCCTTCTTTCGGGATCTACGTATGAAAGCATGGAAATGACATGATTCTTGAGTTCCAATCCCTCAGGGTCATCGTTTGAGGAGGTGTTGAAATAAGCAACCGACGTATTCGTACTACCGAAATCGATACCAACATTGGCATAGTCAAAAGTATGGTTCATAGGTAATTTCCGTGGGAGGTGCTGCGAGGGGTCTCCCTGGTCGGCAAACCTGAAGAGAAGGAATCCACAAAGATTGCCAGTCACAGTGAGTCCAACGCCGCGGAATGGGACATCACTCTTATATACTTCATATTTATAAGGGTTAGCCGCGACACGTGAGTCGGAATTGACAATAAGTTCCACATGTGCATGATCACTGACAACCACCTTACCATCCTTAGCCGCATAGACAGGCTCATTGTTCTCATCGGTCATTGCACGGAAATACATGTCGTTGAGATTGCCGAGGAAAGGTGTAGCGCAGTACGGACATTGTGGTGTCTGAGCATCGTGGGGCATCTCGGAAAACAGATAGTAGCTGTTCCACTGAGAGGAAATAAAGTTAGGCCAAATCATAATGTCCTTGTTTCGGATGGTCGTCTCCTTGGCGGTATAAACGACATTAAAGGGTAATTCCCTGTTAGAGTCGTCTGTCCGAAGAATGAGCTGTACTTCCAGATTGTCCACATCTTTTGATCCGTCGTATATGGCTTTCAGCGAAGAATTGATTACATTTCCTCTTATCTCCTGACCTACTAGAGCTTCTACATTGCCGCCGAACACATTAAGTCCCTGTGCACTCAGAGGCAGAGCGAAATAGGCATACTCATCTGAGTTCTTGACTGATGCCCTCAACATCGTCACTGGAAGTTTTTTCATCTCCTCCTTATCTTTCGAAAGACGTTCTGCAAAGATAAATCGGGCAATCTCTGTTCCTCGAGGAAGCAGAAGTTTCTTTGGATCAAATTTAATCGCATCTCTTGCCTTTTGCTCGGTAATACTTCCTTCCAGCCCCCATAACTCTGATGAATAGTTGAACAACTTGTCAAAGGGCTTTTTGAAACAATCCACAGAAGGTATACTCCCCTGAAGTTTGTAGTGGTTGACTCGGATATATGTTTCTATATTGTCCTTCCATGTCTCAAGACTAGTACGAATAGTGGTATAAGAGGGGCGAATGTCCGTATCGAGATTCTGATAGGTTGCCTCAAAATCATCTAACCGGAGCAAGAGGTGCTCCACGTATTTATAGAGCTGATTGGCCTGAGCCTCGCTTAGCTCTGATTTCAAAGGGTCGGTAAACCTGTGTGTGTTAACATCCACGTATGGATGGGTCTCTGCAATATTGTAGGCTACTGCCGTAAAGAGCAGACTGTCAGGGCTAGTTGCTCCCACCACTTTCCCGTCATAGCTGATAACATCTATGAACGGGATGTTCTCTTCGTTCTTACTCTTATCTTGGTCACACCACAGTGCTTTTCTTCTGAAAAGCATTTGTCCAAAGGCTCCTTTTGGCTCATAAATATTTGAAGTGGAATCAATGTCTTTACCATCAGAATAACCTAGGAAAATCCTGCGGGTTGTTATTTTCTGGTAGTCAAAGGCCAAGCAGGCAATGAATCCTTTCCATTCATCAACAAGTTGCTCATAGAACTGCATCAGGCTTGAAGACTGGTGCAGCGGATCTTTCTGACTAGCCACATAGTCAATACTAAGCCTAAATAGATTTACTCTAGCATAAATTGTGGGGACTCCAGAAACGATGGCACTGATATCAGCACCTTCTTTAATAGACGGAGTGATGATATCTCTTGTAAAGGTAGGCATCTGAGATGTGATGTCTTTCCATTCGCCTCTGATACCTTGGGGAACAGAGGATGGCTTTACCTCAATAACTAATGGTTTTATTTCTTGTGGCATAATCACTCTATTTTAATTCGTTAAATTTCTGAACAATGGTGATGCTGTTATAGATATGAGCAAGGAAACGCTCTTTTGTGGTGTTCACATTCTGTTCCTTCTTGGGCTTACACCGCTGATCAATAAGCGTCTTCACATAATTGTTATACCGATTACTGAAAAGACCACCCTTATCCCAGTTGTGTTTGTCATCCTCGAACAAGTCTCCTGGATCCATATCGCGAAGTTCTTTCGCATTTTCAGTAAAGGCTGATGACTTGAAAATAAAGCGTCCAGGCTTTATCGACTTGTATATCTGGTATATCCAGCCACGCGTAAGCAAGCCATTAGAATAATCGTAAGCAAACCATTTCATGTATTCATCAATATCATTGGCTTGAGCTTCTGTTATTCCTTGTTCGTAATCATTAATATTCTGCTTCTTAAAACGCTCCAGAAATCCCAGTGTACCATGAGAATTAGATAGGGCTGCCCTATTGACGGATAGCACGATATGCGCAAATGAGAGGAATGCGCCTAACTTGTTCTCAAACATAACACCCTTTTCATTACCAACAAAATCGCTGCCTTCAAAGCAAAAGCCACTTCCGCTGAAATCTGCTGAACGATATAGATATTGTGCCTGTTGGTTACCATACTTGCTTAATGTAAAGAAATCGTAGGCTGCACAGGCACTGAGTAGTTCTACGACATGGCAATCGTTCTTTTGCTCAGCACCTCCTGTAATCGTCTTGGTGGCTTCTCCTGTGAAGTCAATGCTGGTAATGGGCCATCCTATATGATACAATCGCTTATAACAACTTTTCACAGTGGGGTCAGCCTGATAGAACTGAAGTGCGGCCTGACTATTAAGAGCAAAATTGCTGGCATCTGCGATAATCTTCTCCTTTTCCTTCTGTGATTTGTCTGGGGCTTTGAAGGTGAAATACTTAGTAAGGAGCGTGGCACCAAACTTCACCACCTTCAGGTCAAGGCTTTGGCTTCCGCCTGAAACTATCCGGACTGCCTCCGTGAGAGCAACAGGAATGACTGGAATTGAAGAAGCACCTGTTCCGCCGAATACTGAGCCGAAAACAAAAACCATAGCGTTAGAGGCATCCTGTGCCAATTTAGTAGCGAAGGTAGCAAGTTCTTTATCCTGACTTTTGGCTTTTGACTTATCTGCAGCTACACTTCGGGCAGCTTCCACAATGCCATTATACATAAGCATACTACCCAAATGGGTCTGTGCCCGATATCCATGGTCAAGTGCGAAGTTACGCACGCCTTCGTCAAGCATAAGCTCCGACAATTCCCTATTGTCTTCCTTTTGCTCTGTAGTGCCGCTGTTCATCCGGGAAAGATTCTGGAATGTCTTCCGTTCCGTTGCATTATAGTCTGTGAAGAACCTATAAAGATTAATCTTAGCCGAGAAAAAAGTGTTAGCATTGGGAGAGCCGCCGTCAATCATATCAGGTTTTTCTGATTTCACCCTCTGATACAAGTCTATTAGTTGCTCAACACGCCCCTTGTTACCATTGGTCTGGTCTGTATCCAACGTAAGGATATTAATTTCTTCGTTGTCAAACATACCTATGGCACATAGGTGGACGAAAGACTCTAGGCATCTCATGCCTGTGCCTCCTATTGCAATTACAAATTTGCTCATATATTCAATCGTTAGTTAAACCAATGATGAAGTTTTCCGTGCTTGAATATCTTGCTCAAGGCAAAACCCAATGCCACATAAAGGACAAAAGACATTGCCGTCGAAATACACATGGCTGTCATGTATTTATCCTGTACATTTTGCATTTTAATGCCTGTATAGACGATAAAATAGGCCAAAAAGAAAGTAAGAACAGGTGTCAGAACGCCAAGAATCCAGAACCAGGTCTTACGCTTTCCTGGATCAGACGGATTGGTACCAGGCTGATAGGCAATTGCATTTGCTACTACAGCTGCAATGAGCAGCATAACAATAAACACGACGATGCCTATAATATAGGCAGAAACTACTGAAGTTTGCATAGGATTAAAATATTAGATTTGATTAAATGGTTTTGACAAAATAAGAATAGATGACGCGGTTCTTTGGTTTCATATTCTGAAGCGTGTTTTTGATAGCGTCAGCCAGATTGGAGTTACTGCCCCATGAGAATAGAGATGACAAACCAGAAATGTTAGGCTCGCAATCTGATATAACCAAGTCTATACGTATCATATCACCAGGGTTATAACCTCCAATATTCCCATTGAAACCAGGCTTGAGGTCTATACCTATCTCAACATGGCTTGGATCTGTCTTCTTTGTGTTTTCAAACAAAGCCTGGTTCAACACAAAAACATCCATAATCTGTGCAGGGGATTGAGGGGTATATACAAATTCAGATAGTACTTGGCCTTTTTCATCGTAATATGGTACCTGATCGTCATTTGGTTCCGCGACCTTTCCTCCCGCACCATCATCCACCATCTTCGGTTTGCCAACGAGTTGTGGCATCAGGCTATTTATATACGCATCCATATCCTGTTGCACATCAGTAGCTATGACATCCAACTTTCTCACAATATAAGAGTCTTGGAATGTCAAGTCTACAAATAGGCCACGAAGAAGGTCTGTAAAACGCTCTGTACCTTCAATCAGACTTGCACTTTCTGCATTTTTAACAATGTCAGCCCAAGTTGTCCCCATAGGATAATACTCCGCATCAAGCCGACCAATACTTTTAAAGAAAGGTGAGTCCTGTTTAACGATTGCCTTCCAACCCTCTATGCTGAAGTTACAGTAACTTTCATCTGTGCCTGATTCGTCTGTTCCAGAAACGACATCTTGAAGCGACGAATCATGATAACAGCCACCGTATGCGGCACCTTTATAATTGGTTGTCAATTTACAGGGGTTTGTTGAAAGCAGAAACTCCTTATAATTCTTAGGATGACCTTTCATTGCATCCTCGATTTTTTCCTGCAGAGCATGATTCTTTATGTTGAAAAGGATATAATAAAGGTGTTTGGGATGAGCTTCCTCGGTGTAGTCAGTAATGTAGAATTTGATGTCGTAACCACGATCTAACCAATCTTCAAAATACTTCGAAGCAAAAGCAGCAGTCTGAATCTTTCCATCAGGGGTATACTCTTCAAAGTCTGTCACTAGCAAAGCATTTTTGTTCGAACCAACAATCTTGGCCAAAGTCTTCTCTATGGGAGCAAACTTTTTGGTATAGGAATCTGAACTTGTGATAGCATTAAACAGCGTAGTGGTTTTTTCTGGAAGCACAGTAATTGTGTCATCGGCCATAGAATATATTCTGACTCCGTTTTCATTGGAAATCTTGTTCACAATGTCTTCTAGAATGGCCTTAGTCGTATCATTCTGATAAGCCCAATTCATCCCATCAGAAAAATCGAAATACGCTTCTATGGAGTCCTGTTCATTGGACGCTGCCACATCTTTCAAATAATAAAGTGCGACTTTTTCCACTGGAGACAATTGTGGCCCCGTACTAGTGCAGCCACTTAATAACGATACGCATAATACGGCGGTGGCCACTTGCGCGAACTTAATTTTACTTTTCATTTTATCCATTTTTGTTTTTATACTGTATTACATTTTTATGCAAATCCATCTGCGACAGTGATTCCAAATGATTGATGATATTGATATCAGCACTGAAGCATTACACATTTTTTTCAAAATGTAGTGGTTCTCATCCACCTCATACGGCTACATGCTTACAGCATTCAGTCATTGCTCACCTTGGCAGACTCATCAAAGAGATTCCTGCAACATTTGCTCGGAGCAAATTGTAACCAACATTGTGGGCGATAACGGAACTCGTCCGATTTTCCCATACGCTAATGACTTCGATAATCGGCCGTAAAATTACAAAAAAAACATGATAATCCTTTCTTTTTTTTAAAAAAAAAACTAACAATCGACTTTTTTTCTTTTATTAGGACATAAATACCCCCTATAAAGCACAAAAACAATTCCTTTTTTACAGAGTTGATACAATAATTGTAATATGAGCACTTTGAATCTGTTATCCTCTTCTGTTTCGAATCTAAACACCTTCCTATTTGAAAGTTTTTTACCAGTACCTATACATATGTAAACGCTTTCGTTTTCTGTTTGCTCATCGTGGCTGCTGTCCTCGAATGGTTCTATATGAAACGAACAGGAAGATGAAAAATGAAGAACAATGCTAATCTGCGGCAGCAAATTCTTCACTCTTCACTTTTCACTCTTCACTTTTTAAAGCTCTTCACTTAAAACTCTACTTCTGGTGCTCCTTCATGTAGTCGCGCGGCGACATGCCGTAGAACTTGCGGAACATGGTGGAGAACGATGCGGAGTTGGAGAAGCCGCAGGCATACATCACCTCGGTGACGTTGTGGTGCTGCGATGCCAGCAGGTTGGCGGCCTGCTTGAGGCGGAGGTTGCGGATGAAGTCGTGTGGCGTCTGATTGGTCAGTTCCTTCATCTTGCGGTGCAGGTGTACGCGGCTGATGCCTACCTCCTGCGCAATCATATCGACGCTGAGGTCGGAGTTGCCGATGTTCTTGTTGATGACCGCCATCACCCTTTCGAGGAGTTTCTCGTCGGGCGACTTCATTCTCACCTCTTCCACCTTGTCTTCCTGGCTTTCATGACCTGTGTACTTATATCTCATCACCTTTCTGGCATTGAGCAGGTTGAAGATGGTGCGGCGCAGTATCTCCATGTTGAACGGCTTCACCAGATAGGCGTCGGCACCGGTCTCGAGTCCTTCCAGCTGGTCTTCCTCGCGGTTCTTCGCGGTGAGGAGGATGACGGGCACGTGGTTGGTGTTCACGTTGTTCTTGATGCGCGAGCACAACGTGTTGCCGTCCATCTCGGGCATCATGACGTCGCTGATGACCAAGTCGGGCACGTCTTGCAGGATGGTGGGCAGCGCTTCCTTACCGTTGGAGAACCTCGTCACGGTGTAGTCCTTGCCGAGTTCTGTCGACAGGTAGCCGGCAATCTCGTCGTCGTCTTCCACGATGACCAGGTTCAGCTGCTTCCTGACCACGTTGTGCAGGGCGGTCATGTTGTCGTCGGTGCTTTCTTCGGTCTCGGCATGGGCTTCGCTTTCTATGGCCTCCCACACTTCGCTCTTCTCCTCTTGCACCTCACTCTCGTCGACTATCTCCTCTGGTTTCAAGTGATCCTTGCCCAGCGGGAGCGTGATGACGAACTCGCTGCCAGGCTCTCCCTCGTTGTTGCGAGCGGTGATGGTGCCATGGTGCAGTTCCACGAGCGAGCGTGTCAGGTCGAGTCCGATGCCCGTGCCGATGCTCCGTTCGTTCATGGTGCTCGCGCTCTGGTAGAAACGCTCGAATATCTTCTGCAGCTTGTCAGCGGGAATGCCCTCGCCGCTGTCCTTGAACGAGAGGGTGGCCTCGCGGTCGTCGTGAGTCAGACGGATGGCCACCTTGCCACCTGCCGGCGTGTACTTGAAAGCATTGGAAAGGATGTTCATCACCACCTTGTCGAAGTTCTGGCGGTCTATCCATACGGGCAGCTCGTCGCAGTCGTGCTCGTAGACCAGACTGATGTTCTTGGCCTTGGCCTGATGCCCGAAGAGCTCGTGCAGGTCGCCCACAAACGACACGAGGTCGGTTTCGCGCATATGCATGGTCATCAGTCCCTTGTCAATCTTGCGGAGGTCCATCATCTGGTTGATGAGGTGGAGTATTCGCTCTGCGTTTCGCTTGATGATTTCGTAGACTCCGTGCCGCTGCGGGTCGGTGTCTTCCTTCATGAGCGACAGCAGGGGCGTGATGATGAGCGTCATAGGCGTGCGGATCTCGTGGCTGATGTTCATGAAGAATCGCAGCTTGGCCTCGCTCATCTCCTCGGCGTGTATGTGCTCTTGCAGCCGCAGGCGGTCTTGCTCCTTGCGGCGGCGGTTACGAATGAGGGCATACACGGCAGCGGCAATGGCCATCAGGTAGACCAGACAGGCCCACGTGGAGGCATACCACGGCGAGTGAATCCTCACGGTGAACTCGCGGATTTCCGTTTCCTGTTGGTTGTTCATGGCTTTCACGCGGAAGCGGTAGGTTCCGGGAGAAAGGTGGCTGAAGGTGATTTCGTTCACGCCCTTCTGCAGCCGTGTCCACTCCTCGCCGTTGATACTATACATATATATAATATGTTCGGGATTGTCGTAGGTGAGCGTTGAAAGCTGAATGGTAAACGAGTTGTCCGATGCGCTCAGGTCGAAGCGGCTGGAGCTGATGACCGTGCTGTCGGTGACGGTGTATATACCCGACTTGCTGCCTGCCATCACAGGCTCGTTGCCCATGAGGAACTCCGTTAGGTGAACCTTGGCCTTCCATGCGTTTGGCTTTATTTCAGAAGGATTGAACCATGTGATGCCTCCTGTTCCGCCGAAGATGAGCGTCCCCTGCGGACTGATGCTCACGGATCCGTCGCTGAACTCGCTGCCCTGCAGGCCGTCGTCGACGTAGTAGTTGAGGCAGGTTTCCTTCTCAGGGTTGAAGCAGCAGAGGCCGCCGTCGGTGCCCAGCCACAGGTTGCCCTGCTTATCGGCCATGATGGAAGCCACGCCGTTGTCGGGCAGTCCTTCGTGGGTGGTATAGTACTTTCCGGTCTTTGTCTTCAGACTGTAGCAGTAGAGGCCGTCGTTGGTGGCCAGCCACACGCGTCCCTTTGCGTCGGCCAGCACGTCGCGCGAGAAGGTGCCGTGGTTGGGACAGTTGCTTCCGAAGACGTTCACCCAGCTGTTCTTCTCGATGTCGAGACAGCAGAGGCCCACCGAAGTGGCCACAAAGAGCCGTTTCTGGTCGGTCGAGAGGCATATCTTGCAGATGAAGTTGTTGGGCAGGCTGTTCATCTTGCGGTCGTTGTCGGCTCCTTTCTGCATGGTGTATCGGGTAACGGCGCCTGTCTCCACATTCTTCCTGATGAGGCCGTTGCCCATGGTTCCTATCCACACATCGCCGTTGGAGGCTGCCACCATGCCGAAGATGCTGGCATATTTGTCGAGTCCCAGGTCTTCGGGGTGCCAGCTGCCGGTCTGTGGGTCTATCCATCCGCAGCCCTGTGCATAGGAGCCCAGCCAGATGTGCCCCTTGGTGTCCTCGACCATGTCGAGCAATGTCGAAGGCACGTCCTGATGATGGATAGCAGTCATGGTTTTGGAGTTCACCTGATAGAGTGCATCCTTGTCGGTTCCCACCCACACCTGGCCGTTGCGGTCGATGAGGGTGCTGGTCACGCAGTTGCTGCCGATGATGTTTCGTGCGCCCAGCCTGTAGCCCATGTATCCGAAGACGGTGCGCGGACGCGGCTGCATGAACACGCCCTTCTGGAGCATGGCCACCCAGATGTTTCCGTTGCGGTCTTCAACGATGGAGTTCACCTTGCCTTTGCTGATGTCGAAGTCGCGGCTGAAGAAGGGATTGGTGTTCAGCTCGTCGGTTTTCGGATTGTAGATGATGGGGCCCTGTCCGTCGCAGCCCAGGAAGATGTTTCCTTCGCGGGTGATGGTCAAGGATACGACGGGAAGCCCGTTGGTCTTTGCGATGTGCTCAAACTGCCGGCTGGCCTCATTGAAGCGGAAGAGTCCCTTTCCGTTTACGATGGCATAGATTATTCCGTCGGGTGCCTGACTGATGGCGCTGACAAAGCTCTTCGAGTCTTCGTCGGTGAAGAACTTGGTGCGTCGTGCGCTCTCCTTGAGCAGCAGGCCGTTGTTTTCGGTCACCACCCAGTAGCGGCGCTTGTTGTCCTGCAACAGGTAGCGCACATAGTTCTGGCCGCTGGTCAGCTCGGTCATGATGGTCGACGTCATGTCGTCATTCAGGCGCATGATGCCATAGCCCGAAGTGCAGATGAGCATCTCGCCATCGCGCGACTCATAGATATAGTTGACGTAGGTGCCGACATTGTTGCCTTTGGCGTCGTGGAGCTGGAAGTCGCGGAAACGCGACCCGTCGTAGAGCTGAACGGTGAAGTTGTTGCCGACAAAGATCTGTCCCTTGCGGTTCTGCACCACGCAGTTGATGTAGTTGCTGCTGAGGCCCTCAGACTCGTTCTCCTTCTTGAAAATCTTGAACTTATAGCCGTCGTAGCGGTTCAGACCGTTACGCGTGGCCACCCAGATGAAGCCTTTGTCATCCTGGAAGACATTGCTGGCGTTGCTGCTCGACAACTGGTTGTCGGCATTGAAAAGCTTTCCCGTCTGTGCCTGTACCGAAGAATGGTGTATCAGCAGTGTGATAGTGCAAACAAGTAGGTAACGGCAAATCTCTGAAAAGATGTTATAACGTGATTTCTTCATTTTACTATAGCAGTACTACAATAATTGGTGCAAAAGTATAGATTTTTGATTAAACGGACAAATTTTTACAAACAAATTTTACTCAGAGTAACAAATGTTACTCAAAATAAAGTGGTTTTCACTCCTTTTCCTAGTTTTTCTGCCGTTTTTTCTATCTTTTGGCGGCAGGAAAACGCAAAAAAGACGACAGAATTATGCCACGTACAAACACGGACTGACTCGGACTATTCCTCCAACGATGGAAGGAACTGTCCGAGTCAGTCCGTGTTTGTCCGTGGCGAAAACGGTGAGCGCCGTGGCACCGTTATGGATTCAGCTTCGGTACATACTTCACAGGCACTGCGTCGCCTTTCAAGACATCGGCAAACTCGCGAGGTCTCATGGTCACGGGACCCTTCATGAATTCCGGCACATTATAGCATTTCATGAACTGCCGATGATAGTCGGGGTCGCTGCAAGGCAGCTCGAAGGGCTTCGACCACTTGCCGTTCTTGTCGACGTGGGCAAAGAACGGACGGGTGTACTCGCCGTCATGTCGGCGACTGCTGAACACGAGCCAGCGGCCGTTGCTCGACCATGAATGGTAGCTCTCGGTGTCCTTCGAGTTGATTTCGTTCAACATGCGCGGAGTGTTCGACTTCAGGTCCAGCGCCCACAGGTCGCCATCGCGGTGCCAGATGTGGAACACGCCATACTTGCCCATGGTGAATACCAGCCAGCGACCGTCGGGCGATATCCTCGGCAACGTGGCACTCATGTCGAGCCCGGCAGCGTCGAACACCAGATGCCGCTCGCCAAACGTCTTCGTCACAGGGTCGAACGACTTGCGGTAGATGTTGTATTTCACCTCGCGTCGCCGCTTGATCACTTCCTTGCCGTGGTCGGTGGTGTCTTTGTATTCAAAGTGGGCGCTGCAATAGTAAAGCGTCTTTCCGTTGGGCGACCAGCAGGGGAACACCTCCATCTCGTTGGGGTCGTTCTCTATGTTCGTCACCTCGTTGCGCTCCACGTCATAGGCTATCAGGTCGCTCTCTGAGTCGAACACCTCAATCTTGTTCGGGTCTGTCACCTGGAACGTCTGGCTTGTCTTATTCGTTGAATACACAATCAGGTTCAGCGTCGGGTGCCAGGCAGGATACACGCCGGCCGACAGGATGGAGTCGTTGGACATGTTGATCTTGCGCGTCTTCCCGTCGTAGGCGATCACCGTGCCGCCCATGTTCTGACGGGCATGGAACTGCATGCGCGCGGGGTTGTACATCTGATAGTTGTGGCAGTTGATGCACTGTCCGTTTCCCTCCTCACTGCAGAGAATGTTGTCGTAGATGACGCTCTCGTCGTAGTTCTCCAGACAGCGCTGACTGATGGTCAGCTCCTCGTAGCTCACATACGACGGATAGATGAGGCGGTAGCTCAGATAGGGGTCGATGCTGTCCTTCGACACGTAGATGTCAAAAGGCTTGTACTTCGTCCACTGGCCATCGTAGCGGGCAAACACTTCCACGCCGATGCTCTTGTCGGCAGCCTTTTCCACGAGCCGCTTCCAGTCGCTCTGGCTGGGCTGAATCTTGTTGCCGTCGCACAGCAGTTCTTCGTCGCCGGCCGTGAAGCGCGTCACCATCTGCTCGGCCTCATGGGTCATCTCGAATGTCAGCGGCGCCATGTTCACCGGCACCGTCACGCCTTTGTAGTCGGGGTAGATGTCGGGCTCTTGGCGCGATGTGGTATAGTCATCGGGCACCTGCGGACTGCATGCAGCCAGCAAAGCCACCACCGACAGGAACGTCAATATTTGTCTCATCATAAGCAAGGGTCTAAGCCATTTTGAAAAACTACAGGTATATCAGGTCGTCCATCAGGAAGAACTCAAAGAAATAGGTGTCGCCATACAAAGGATACAGCGTGGCGCGAACATCCTCAATGTCAACGCCGTCGAAGTGGGGCAGCTGGTCCATGAAGTCCTTGAGGGTCTTCTTCATGTGGTCGTCGACAGGCACTTCAAACGGGGCGTTCTCCTGGATGACGGAATAGAGGTAGGCAGCCTCCGTGTAGTAGCGGGGTATGGGCTGTCCGGGATGCAGATTCAGGTATTTCGCAAACTGAGGCCAGAACTGGTTGCTGTTCTTTGTCCAGAGCGACGCCAGCAGGCACTGCTCCTGGAAATAGGGGTCGTCGCTGTTCATCTGGGCCAGGTGGTTCATCACATATCGCTCGGTATAGCCGTGGTCTGTGCCGACAATGTCGGGATACTGCATCATGTGCATGACTGGGCCTGTCTCGGCGTCGGCACGCATCAGCTCGGGCTGCTGCTGCAGTTTCTCAAGATGGTCGGCCCACTGTCCGTAGAACATGGTGTGCTTCAGCAGCTGGGTGTACTTGTACATGGCGCTCACCTCGTTGCTCATCAACGCGCGCCGTGCCATGTATTTCAGGTGCTCCACTCGCCATCCGAACTCCACACCGCCCTCAATGCACATGTGGTGGCAGTCGTTCATCATGCCATAGTGGTAGTATATCATGTTGCCCACCAGCATCGATGCCTGAAGGGGGAAGGGCGATGCGGGCTTCTTCGAGCCGTTGCGGTAGCGATACATCTCCGTACTCTGACGGCCCAGCCTCGACAGGGCGAGGTTTCTCATCATCACCACCGCACGCGTCGGCACGTCCTGCTGCTTGGCAGCTTCTGCCAGCACGTCCTCCCAGCGGGTCTGTTCCACATAGTATTCCATGGCCACCTCGCGGTGGAAGTTCTCGTCTTTCATCCATGCCTTCCACACGCCGTAGACTGTTGCGGCCAGCACCACACACACAATGGCCGTCTGCAACCGTCCCTTCGACTTCTTGCCTCTGGCTTCTTTCTTCTGCCAGCGGCCCAGAACCAGGACGACCAGACAGGCGCCCAGCAGCGCATAAGGCACGTAGTATTCGGGCGTCTCTTCGAGAATCTTGAAGATGGGGAGCGCCGTCCACCACAGGTTCACCTTGTTCGTCTGGTAATACACATACTGGTAGCACAGCAGAGGCACGGCCACAACGACGAGCACTGCCAGCACACTGTCGGCCAAAGCCTGCCAGCGCTGGCCATCGAGCCGCCAGCTCCACAGCGCCATCAGAAGCACTGCGGCAAGGGCATAGGAACCCATGAGCGGATAGCCCACAACGGCCGTCGCCACGAGCAGAACTCGACGCCAAAGCCTATGTGAGGACAGCACCCGATAGGCCCACAACAGGGCGACGACAGCCGTCACGCCTATCGTGGCGTCGAAGTACCACCCACGAAGCTTGATGGGGTATATCCAGTAGCCCATTTCCACATTTGCTGCCAGCAGCAGTGCCACCGGAACAAGCAGCAGCACCGACCACGGCGCGTCCACACGGAACGTGCGACGCATGAGTTCCATGAGCAGGCCCCACCACACGCACAGCACCGCCACACCCAGCACGGGGTAGTAGAGCAACTGCATCAGGAAACTGCCCACATACGTCAGGAGACCGCCGGGCAGCACCATCTGCTGACGGAAAAACAATGGCGTGTCCAAAAACAGGTTCTGCTCCTGAATCTTCCACAGCACATGGCGCTCATACACCAACAGCACGCCGGCAATGACCACCAGCGCCAGCACCCACGTCAACACCGTGACGTGGGGCTTACACTTGTCGACTATTGATTTTACAGACATGGTGATGACCTAGACATCAGTTGTTAATATTCGTCTTTCTCGAGCTTGCTTGTTCTTTGGAGTCCAGAAGTCTGGGCGCTTGGACGATGGTCTTGACGTGCTCACAAGCAAAAGCCTCATGCAAGAACTATTGTCCACACTCCAGCGGCTTCAGCCGCGGGAACTCCTAAACTCCGAGACTCCTTTGTCGTGCCTTTACTGAATGAACACCTTTCTGGAGGTGCCGTCGGCGTTTTGCTCTATGCACAGTCCCTTGGGCTGGGTCAGCCGGCGGCCCTGCAGGTCGTAATAGGTCTTGGAACCTGCTGCGGCGTGCGTCAGCTCCTTGATGCCCGTGCCGTCATTGGCTATCTTGAAGATGTATGTAGCCAGGCACTCTGAGGGCAGCTCAACGGTCAGCTTGTTCGTAGGCTCTGCCACCTCGATGGGGTATTTCTGGCAGAGCTCGTCGCGCTCATTGCCCCACGACAGCAGCATTTCGCAGTCGGTGACGTTGCAAGGCAGCTTGATGATGAAGTCTCTGTCGGAAGCAAGGGTATTGATGGCCATCACAATCAGCGAGTCGCCCTTGATGAAGGCCGAGGTCTCAATGGCAGCATTGGTCGTGAGGTCGAAGCTGCAGGTGGACTCCAGAAGGGTGGAGCCAGTGACATTCTTGGCAAAGTGAGACATCACGTATGCACGGGGCAGCAACTTGTTCTTCGTGCGGTTCGCCTCGCCGTACTTCGTCTCGCCGGTGCTTATGAATGCCCAGTGGGCGCGCATATACCAGTAGATGTAGCCCGTGCAGCCTGCCTGCAGGCACTCGTTCACGGCCTCGGCAAACTCCAGCTGCTCCCGCCAGTTGGGCAGACGGTCCTGAATATTGTCGGACACGGAGTGCTCCGTCATCCACACTTCCTTGCCATATTGCTTAGCCAGCTTGGCGGCGTTCTTTAGGTTGCCAAGTGGCGGATGACCGTAGATGTGACCGGCGATGATGTCCACCTGGTCGCGGGCAATGGGGTCGTTGAGCAGCATGTTGGAATAGTTCGGGTCGAAGCCTAAAGGCTCGGCGCTGATGAGGCGCACGCCATTATACTTCTCACGGTCGAGCATGTAGGCATAGTTCTTCACCAGGTTGAGCTGCTCCTCCGGACTATAGAGGCAGCCGGAATAGCTGACCCACCAGTCGGGCTCGTTCTGAACGGACACGGCATCCACGTCGACACCATGGTCGTGCATCCACTCCAGGAACAGGTTCAGCCACGGGAAGAACTTGTCGTAGCAGTCTGTGCGCAGCTTGCCGCGCTGGTTGCCCTGGTCGTCGGAGTTTCCGCCCTGGGCGGTGCCGTTGGTCTTGTATTCTCCGGGAGGCGACCACGGCGTGCCGAAGACGATGCCGCCGCGCTGCTTCACAATCTTGGCAGAGGGCAGTGAGCCGTTCCAGTCGTAAGGGGTGTCCCAGTTGCCCCATTCGGGCACTTTCACGTCGCCTACGAAGTTGGGCGAAATCTCCATGCGCATGATGTTCAGGCCGATGGCCGACTCGTCGCCATAGAGCAGCTTCACGGGCTGCGTGTCGCTGGCGAAGGGTTCCATGGCGCCGTAGCAGCAGGCTGCGCCGAAACCGGTAATCGTCTGCAGGCGGTTGCCGGTGATGGTGATGGTGACTTTCGGTAGGGCGTGAGCAGCCGTGATGGCCGTCAGCGCCAGAAAAAGGGTAATGATTTTTCTCATTGACATTTATTCTTGATTGTTTCTTCTATATAACTAAATTACAGACCCCATCCCTGACCCCACCCCTGAAATGGGAGGGGAGCGGCTACCGCTGGAAAGCAAGTCTCAGGCACTCCCCTCCCTTCAAGGGGATGGGTCAGGGGTGGGGTCTATATCTGTTACTATTCATGATTGCTTTCGCTATGACGAAAATGTTTCTGCAAAGGTACGGAAATTCAATAGAAACACCAAGAAAAAAGAATATTTCTTCTGAGGCAGCAGCTTAAAATGGGCTTTTAAACAACAAATGGTAACTCCAGAAAAAAAGCTGATTCGCGGATAGGGCTGTGCAGGTAGCACAGCCTACGTAACCTTAGGCGGGGAAGATGGAGGACTTGCGCAGGTGTTCTGGCGCCTTCGATGAATGGTTTTGACGGTTTCTGGCAGTCATATTGCCAATCTCAAGAAACAAATCCATTGATATTGCTGAACGATTTCATTGATTTCGTTCAACAATTCCATTGATTTCGTTCAACAATTCCATTGGTTTTGTTTGGCAATTCCGTCGGTTTTGTTTGGCAATTCCGACGGAATGACTTGTCAAATACGCCAAGATGGCGGAGCGGGCAAAACGCTGAACGGCGAACAAAGCGGCAGGGCGAGCGCTGAGAACAATAGAAACGATATGGCTGTTGGCATATAAACCAGCTTAATACACGTTGATCGGTTACAGGCAATACGCGTGAATCGGTTACCGGCCTTTCTGGCGCAGCTGCTCCCCTCCCATCTCAGGGGAAAGGCTACGGGTAGGCGAGCTTTGCTCGGGCGCTCGGCCCTTTGGGACGCTTTGCTTGCAAAGAATGGGGCAGGGGGTGGGGTACATTACTTTCGGGCGCAAGGTATACGCCTACCCCACCCCTGCACCCCTCCCCGTAAAATGGGAGGGGATTGGCTCCGCCCAAAAGGTAATGCACTTTTGAAATCCAAAACAGTTCTACATTTCATGCTGATCCTTGCGGAAATGCCATCTGAAACACAAACACCCAACAAAAAAGACCCGGCCTGTGAAAGACCGGGTCTTTTTTGTTGAAGTTATGTCTTTGTCAGTTAGAAAGACTGACAATGATTACTTAGAGATGTACTTCTTGCCGTTCTTCACGACGATGCCCTTGTAGTCCTTAGACACACGCTGGCCAGCGAGGTTGTAAGCAGCAGAAGAAGCGGGGTTGTTGACAGTCATGGTGCTGATAGCATCCGGATCTGAGAACACATGAGGCTCGGTGCCTGCACCTTCCTTCACGTAGAAGTTGTCAGCGCCAGTCATGTTGATGAGCGTCTCGGTGTTGTCAGCGAGCTTCCAAACGATGTTCTTGATGGTGTAGTCGCAAGCGCCACGGATTTCGGCCATGTTGAATGCGATGGACTTCATGCCCTTGCCTGCGCACTCGTTAGGAATGGTGAATGTCATTTCGAAGTGCTGCTCCTCGGGAGTGAAGTTCACGTCGCCGATGGCACCCCAGTGGATGTAAGCACCGGGAGCTGCGTGGCACTGAGTAGTGGTCTTAGCCTCAACAGAAGAAACATAGTCGAATGCGATGACAGTCTCCTCACCAGCGTCGAGCTCACGGTTGGCAACGATGAAGAACTGGTTGTCCCAAGGCTGGCCTGTGCCACCCTCTTCTTCTTTCACAGTGTCACCATCGGCAAGGTCGTCGCGCTCCTGTCCGTGAACAACAACAACGGTCGGGTTGGGCTTCACGTCGATGGGCTGACGGTCTTCCTCACCTTCAACCTTGATGAAGTTCATCTGCTTGCCTTCGGTGTCGATAGAGATGGTCCATACACCAGCTGCGGGGAGCTTGATCTTTGCAAGGCTGGCCTCGGTGTAGTCGAGCCATGTGTCGGGATCGCTGGTGACAGTGCCCTGAGGCTTCAGAGTAGCGCCCTTGAAGGCTGCGTCGTTACCGCGGATGGTGGAGATCATCACCTCGTTCACCCATGTGTCCTGCTTGCCTTCCGTACCAACAGTAGCAACAATCAGGTCATCATCCTGAACAAATTCGGTAGCATTGTCGAAGTCATACTCCAGACCCGTAGTCGTGTTGCAGGCAGCAACGAAGTAACCTTCGTCGAGTTTCATCTTCTCCCAAGAGAGGTCGTCGAAGTAGAAGTTGATGGCATCCTTGTCGCTGGAGTTCAGGTTGAATGCGATAGACCAACCGCCGTCCATGTCAGACTCAAATGTAATGGTCTTATCAAACTCCTGCCACTCTGTGGTGAAGGCAACATCGCCAATGGCGTGCCAGATGAGGTAGTCAGAGGGGTTCTGCTTGTGAATCTGAGTGTTGCAAGAAACGTTCTTAGAAGCCTTATAGCGGAACTTGATTCTGACCTGAGTACCAGCCTTCCAAGACTGCGGCGACTGGATCCAGAACTGGTTGTCCCAAGCAGCGGCATCGCCCTCGGTGATAGCGGCCTGACCATGGCAAACAAACACGTGGCTGCCGTCAACCTCTTCGATGTCAGCGGGGAAGGGATCCCAACCTTCGCCAGTCTCGTTCAAGTTGCGCATGCGCTCCTTCGACCAAGCACAAATCTTGTAGTTGTTCTCCTGGTCGTTGTACTTTACGTTAGCGAGGTCGCCCCAAGGTGTCTCAGCATCGCGGTGCTCGTCGAGCATCTGAATCCATTCAATGGGACGATGATCCTTCTGGTTGTGGGAAACGGTGAGCCACTTCCACTCAATCTGTGCAGCGGTATTGGGCTGAGCAACGAGGTTACAGCTGGTGCCGCCGATTCCGGAGTACTCCCATTCAACCTCTGCCCATTCGGTGCCGATGTTGACAGAAGCGCTGGCCTGCTGGCCTTCGCCCCAGCCCCAGCCCATGTTGACATTGATGGTGACAGCCTCAGAGGCCTTCACCATAGCCTTAACGGTGTAAGCACCATCGAGCTCTGTGGGGATACCATCAGCAATGAAATACTGGTGCCATGTGCCATCGCTGGGAAGACGATAGTACTCAACGCCACTGTGGGTCTTAACGATGACGTCGCTGGTTTCACCGGCTTCATTGTCGAGTGTCACGTAACGGTAGTTACCGCCCATGTCGGTCATCACACCGTTGAACCATTCCGGCACATAGCCCATCACATAGAATGGGAAGCCAGAATACTTAGAGTAGTCGACATTGTAGTCTTCTACCCACTCTGCCTTTGCTCCCATGAAACATGCCAAGAGAGCAACAAGTGTAAACAATTTCTTCATAATAGAAACGATTTAGATTAATAATTAAGAATAAAAATAGAGTAATGATTTCTTGTTCAACTTTATCGAGCTCCGCCTGTCATTGGGAGTTGGGGAGTCTGGAAGCTCTGGAGTACTGACAATGGTCTGCCCGTGCCAGTGTTCCAGCGGCTAACCGCTAAGACTCCGAGACTCCTCGACTCCTTTGACATGCGAATCTTGAATGACGTTATTTTCCGCTGAGTGCGTCGCAGAATGCCTTGTAGGTGGCAGTGCGCACCCAGTCCTTGCTGCTCTTGTCGATAGCCCAGAGGCCCACAGGATCGGTGGTGTCGGCGAGGTTGCCCTTGCAGATGCCGGCCTGCTTGTCGTTTGGAATCTTGGACATGTAGCTCTTGATGACATGACCGTAGAAGTCGGCAAGCCTCTGACGCTGATCAGCAGAGATACTCTGTGCTGCTACACTTACACCCGCTTCGTCCTGATACTTGATGTCGAAGTTGGAGAGACGGATGAGCTTGCCCGTGGAAGCAAGGTTGTCGAGAAGGGTGTTGAGAGATGCCTCAGTGGCTGCCTGCACCTGCGGATCCTCGCTGTAGACGAGATTCAGCTTGGCATTGATGCCATCGATCTTTGCGCCGTTGGCGTCCCAGATGTTGATCCAGTACTTGAGACTCTCGAACTTCTTCTGGTCATCGAGACCCGACTCGCTGATGAAGAACTTCAGCTCTGCAGGGTTGCCGCCATTCTTTTCGAATGAAGAGCTGGCCACGCGCGACACTACGGGTGCATAGTTCTCGCTGCCAAGCACGTCCTGCCAGAAGATCTTCTCGGTGGAGTGCTTCAGGTCGTACATGCCGTTCTCGAGCTCGGCCTTGCTGTCGATAGCCTCGTCGATGAGGTCGAACGACTTGATGCGGCCTTCGTTGATCTTCATCAGACCGTCGCACCATGCGTTGAGGGCATAGTTGATGGTGTCGGTCCTCTCCTGAGCTGTCTGCGGACGATGGTTGTCGGGGTAGTAGCCTACCTCAACCTTCTGGATATAGAGAACGGCACTACGCGTGTTCTCAATTCTCAGATAACCCTCCGTAGCATCGGGTGCACTCTGAGCCTCGACCACGACCTTAGTCCATTTGCCAGGCTTGAGGGTCCACTTTCCGTCAGGACCGGTTCCGTCGACCTTTTTGCCGGAGAAGGTAATGTTGTAGGATGCATCCTTGTCAGCCTTTACCCAGAAGGTCGTGGTATATTTAGCGAGCGGATCTACCTCGAAACCTTCAATGATGCGCACTTGGCCTGGTGTTGGAGTGGCACTGATCTGAAGAACATTCTGATCATCATACTTGACGATAGATGCCTTACCCTTGTCTACAGTACCAGGAAATTCTCCTACAGGCATATCATTGTAGTTAACCTTCTTTCCTTCTACGAAATCAACCTGGATTTCGATGGGAGCCGTGAGCATGTTGAGCCAGTCGTCAGCCTGATTGGCATTGGCAACAATAGGACTGCCAAACACCTCACCGCCGATATCCTCTACATGGTCGAGAAGGTCCTTCATGTCGAGGAAGTTCATGATACCCTTGGCATTGACGATGCTTCCCGACATGAGCGTGGTGCCGAAAGCAAGGTTGTCGAAGTTGGTGACGGCTGCGGCATGCGCCAGTTCCTGCTTGTTGAAGTCAGTCACTTTGAGCGTGGCACCAAGAGACATGTTGGCATATTTGCTTCTGTCGATGTACGACTTGATAGGAGCCAGGTCCTTGTACGGCTCTACGAAAGTGGGATCGGGCTGAGCGACAAAGTCGTCAGTCTCGTTATAGTCGGCACAGGACACAGCGAGTGCGCCTGCAGCCAACATATAAAGACCGTTTCTTAAAATTCTGTTCATATTCTTTGCCTCCTATTATTATTTTACGTATTTGGGTGAGAAGAATACTTTCTGGTTAGACTCACGGGTCTGAACAACGAGGGTGTCGGTGGTTGACACCTGGATGTCGCTGTTCTTGAAGTTCACTTCGTAAGCCAGACGGAGGATGTCGCGCGATACGGGCTTGCCGTTCATGCTTCCCCACCGGTAGTCCTTGTATTCTGCCCTATCCGTTCCGTTGACGATGAATTCGCCGGAACCAGTGGCGGTCACGTTCTCATCGTCGGTGGACACTGTGCACTGATTGCCATTGAACGTAAGGATGAGGTTGCAGGAAATGGAGGCGGAGTTGCCGGCACGCTTGAAGGAAACCGGGAAGATGGCCTGCGACATGTTCTTTGTGGTGATGCCGCAAATCTCGTCGTTCTGGTTAACCGGGTTCTCCTTGTAATGATCGAGGTCGGAATTCACCAACGTGAAGTCCTTGCGGACAACCTTGATGGTATTGCCTTTCTCCGTCACATTGTCAACACCGCGGCGGATATACTTGCCCTGCCAGGGGTTCATGTACCTCACGCAGTAGAGCACATAGTCCTTGGCCAGAACATCCCAGTCCTCGGTATTCGTGCGCGACGGCGACAGGCCTTCACGCGGTGTGCCGGTGAGGATGTGGTCGATGCCCCTGACGCTTTTCATCACCAGAGGAATGACGTATGTGTTCTTCGTGGCATTGGGGTCGCTGAAGAAAGCGTCGGTGAACTGCACTTCCACATAGCCGCGAGGGTCACCCTTGTAAGGAATGACATTGGACGAAAGCTGATAGTAGGCCGATGGCATGGGCAGCACGGGCTCTGATGCGTTTCCACCATCGTCGACAAACCAGAGGTTGTCGCAGAGAGTGGGATCGACAGCTATTTCCACGTATGCGTCACGTCCACCGTAGGCACCGCCCATGGTCGACCAGATACGGCACTTGTGCTCGTTGTCGAGTGTATTGTCGTAGATGTCGTTGCCAAGCACGAGTGTACGCACAGGGAACTGATAGGCGAAGTAGGCGGTTGTGCCTCCTTCATAGTCGGGGAACTCGTTCTCATCATTATAGCAAGATGCACAGGTGAGAGAGAGTGCTCCCAAGGCTATTCCGTATATAACTTTATTGAGGTTCATCATAATGATAAATATTTAATGTATTATTACCAACCCTTGTTCTGCTTAAGATTACTCCATCTGAGCACTTCACTCTTCGGTATCGGACCGTAACACTGGTAAGAGTTGTCGTAAGTGCGAGGCTCAACGTCGATGAGGGTATAGGTGAGCACACCTGTCTCATCGTTGCGCGTAATCTTCATGCCCCTGACCGTTTCGTTGAGCGGCAGCATCCAGCGACGGAGGTCCCAGAAGCGCTTGTTCTCGAAGCAGAGCTCAATGCGGCGCTCGTTGCGGATGAGGTTTGTCATCTTTGCCTGGTCGGCTGCGCATTCCTCAAGATAGACATCGCCTTCAGGAAGTGCAACGCCGATTTCGTTTGTTGCAAGACCGGCACGAGTGCGGATGGCCTTGATGACGTCGTAGGCAGTGAAGCCAACGCCTGTTGGATCGGCCTTGGGTCCCCATGCGTCGTTGGCGGCTTCTGCGTAAGCAAGGAAGAGCTCGGTGTAGCGGATGCGGGGATAGATGTGCTGCTGCTCAATAAGCGAGCTGGTCTGAGGGCTGACGTCGTCGCGCATGAGTTTCAGCAGATAATAGCCTGTACGTGTTGAGGCGGCGATACTGTTGAGATTGTCATCGGTCTCGTTCTTATCGTTCGGATACAGACCAGTGATGATAACAGTTCTCCTTAATGTCATGCCGTTGTAGAGGACATCGTCGGAAAGACGCGGGTCGCGGTTCACATAAGGATTATTGGGGTCATAGCCCGAATTAGGATCCGTGATAGGACGACCGTTGCGCATGGGGAATGCATCGACGAGGTTCTGTGAAGGATTCACTCGTCCGTTTCCGAACAATGTCGGCGGATAGTTCGTTTTCTCCTGGTCTGCATTCTTATGACGGTCTTCACGCCAGATGATTTCAGGAATGTCAGCATTGCTTTCGATAACGGTCTTAAACGAAGACTTGTACCAGTCCTTGTCGCCAGACTTGTCGAAGCCGTCCATTCCACCAATGCGCTTGAGGACATTGGCGCAGAGCGCTGCTGCCTCGGCGGAGGTGACGCCACTCTGTTCGCGGAATGCAGGACTTGCAGCAAGGAGAGCAACCTGAGCCTTAATGGCCTCGGCAATCTTGCCCGACAGGAGGCCTTTGGCCTTTTGGCCGAACACGAGGTTGAAGCCAGAAACATTTGCGCCGAGAGCCTGATACTTTGCAGGAATAAGGTCGCCTTCGTTGATTTCAAGGTTTTTATAGTCTGCAGGAAGAAGCGCCATGGCACTGTCGCAGTCAGCAAAGCACTGCTTCACGCAATCGGCGAAAGTGGCGCGTGGCTGGTTATAGTCGGAACTACCGTCTTCGGGAGTGGTCAGCAAGGGAACTCCGTAGAGCACGCCGTCGTCGGCATAGCCACCATGAGCCTGAAGCAGGTAATAATAGAAGAGAGCACGCAGGCCAAAAGCCTCGCCTTTCAGACGGTCGATGAACATCTGCTGCTTTGAGCGGGCACTCGGTGCCCACTTCACTTTGTCCACGATGGTGAAGAAAAGATTCACATACTGAATGCCCTCCTTACATTTGTCCCACTGAGACATGGGGTTGTAGTCAGAAGCCCACGAGCCCGTAGCCATATTCACGAGACTCGTGCCCGTCTGGTTGGAGACGGCATCATCCGTGGCAATGTCGGTCTGTGTGGTCGTAATATAAGGAAGACATTCGTAGCCGTGCATCAGCAGACCATGTGCATACATAGACTCCTCTGTCATGTCTTCTACCTGTCGCTGATTCTCTTTTGCCGGTTCGAACATGTCGTCGCAAGAGCAAAGCAGACCCCCGACAACACCCCCGAGGGGGAGAGCCGTTGCCAGGTACAGGCCATATTTAACAATACTTTTTCTCATAATTATCTATTTTTCCTTTTTTTTTCTTTAGAGAGTTACCTTAACACCAAGATTATAGAAACGAGTCTGTGGTGCATAGCCAACGCTTGTCTCCATCATCTTGCGATGCTTGGAAATCGTGAGAAGATCGTTTCCGTTCAGATAGACCGAGAGAGCCTTCACCCACTTTCCTTCAAAGATGTCATTGGGGAAATCGTAGGTAAGCTGAATCTTGCGAAGATTGAAGCGGTCGGTGCTGTAGAGCCAGAAGGTAGAGCCAGCGGCATTGTTTGCCGAGCTCAGCGAAGTCAGACGAGGATGCGTTGCCACATCGGCTGTCTCCGGTGTCCAACGGCCACGAGCATTAACAGAGTACTTGGCTTCTCCACTCATATAGAAGTAACCGCCGTTCATCATTCCCTTACCACCGTACTGGCCATTGCCGAGCATGAAGAGCGTGAAGTTCTTATACTTCAGCGTGAGGTTCAGTCCGATGTGCCAAGGAGTGCCGATATTGCCAAAGCCTGTATTGTCGCCGAGGTTGTTTACCTGACCGGACCTGCCAAGGACAATCTGGTCTAAGTTAGTGATGACACCGTCACCATTTACGTCCTCGTACTTCAGGTCACCAGGCTGGATGGCGCCGCCGAGCTGCGACCTAGGCACTCCGTCCTTCAGAGCATACACCGTCTTACCATCGGCTGTGGTCGAGATGTTGAAGTCATCGGCTGTATAGAAGCCAAGGCAATTGTAGCCCCAAAGAGCGTCAATCCACTGTCCCTCTGAGTATTTGTGAGGCGCATTCGGATCGAGGGTCTCATCGATTTTCTTCCACTTGGTTGTGACATAGGTACCGACGACACCGAGCTGTGCGTGAACCTCACCGAACTGCTTCTGAGCCGTTACGCTGAAGTCGAAGCCTTTGCGGTTCTGGATATTGTTGTTGAGGGCGGGCTTGAATGAACTCAAGTGAGAGGGAAGGATTGACGGGTTCTGAGGAATGAATCCATCCATATCTGTATTAAAGAATGTAAGGTCGGTGGTGATGAGCTTGTTGAAGAACGAACCACGGAGACTTACAGAGAACTCCTTGCGATGTACGAAGTCAAGGGCAGGGTTGGAACCCGTCTTGGAGAAAGTATAGTCTGTGCTGACTCCTTCATTCCAGGAGAAGCTGCCGCCGGTTTTATCCCACAGGGCATCATAGATGTAGAAACTCTCGTCGCCCATATACACATCGGCGTCCTCGTTCAGGTCGCTATAGGATGCACTGAGCATCAGGTCATCGATGAAGCTTCCGCTCAGGAAGTTCTCCTTGGCAATGTTCCAACCAAGTGTGAACGACGGTGAAATGGCTTCGCGATTGCCTTTGGGAAGACGTGCGGAATGAACACCGGCGAACGAAGCGTCGGCAAAGTAGCGACCCATATAGTCATAACCAACCTGCAAACCTAAGTTGACGTTTGCATAACGATGGTATGCGCGGCTGGCTGTCGTGGTGTACATGTTGCCCAGGAACATTCCCGTTACGTGATGCTTGCCACCGAATGTGTGGTCGTAGTCGAAATGACCGTTCCAGCTGATTGTCTGACGGTACTTGGTATCCGACATAGACATGTGACCTGTCACAAGTTCGTCGTTCTGCTGAGTAATACCAACGATTATGTCCTGAGAGTTATAGTTACTCCAAGTCGGGATAAACACAGCATACTTGTTGTTGTACGACAGGCTGTAGTTGGCAGCATAGTCGATGGAGAACATCGTCTTGAACGACAGACCTCTCACGAACTTATCCAAATCGTAGATAATACCTGCGTCGAACTGGAACTGACGGCTCACAGCTCTGGTCTTTCCACCGAAATAGCAATCGGCGATGGCATTGGTCTGGGTATTCTTCGTACCACCGGGGAAATACTTTCCGTCGAGAAGGTTCAGAGACTTGCCAAGGATGGCGAGAGCCTTTGAAGCATTCGGGTCGACCATGTCAATAGAAATCAGCGGAGCTGCGTTTTCCGGGAAGTTCGGACGCATGGATGCTGCGTCGCTCCAGAAGTTGCCTTTGTTCTGGTTGGCATTGTAGAACGTGGCACTCACATTGGCAAAACCCTTGACGAGCTTGTTGACGACGAGGTCCACATTACCACGCACGCTGAAACGGTCAGTGTAGTTATCCTTTGCCGGACCGAAGTTGATCAGGTCTTCGAAGCGATAGTAATTGATGTTCGTGTAGAAGTGAGCACGTGTGCCACCACCCTGAATCTCCAATGTTGCTTCAGAACGGTTGTAAACCTTGCGGATATACTCATCTGAATAGTAGTTGACATTGGGATAACGATAGGGATTCACACCTGCGGCGTGGTTGTAGATGGCCTGCTGTGAATACTCGGGCTTAGGTCCAAGTCCATCGTTGATACGGGCTTCGTTGTAAAGTGTCATATACTCTGCGGAACCCAAATACTCAGGAAATTCCTTGGCCACATGGAACCCAGTATTGGCGTTTGCCGTAATCTGGAGTCCGTCCACCTTTCCGCGCTTGGTAGTGATAAGGATAGCACCCTTGGCACCTTTAGGACCGTAGAGCACCACAGCCTGTGCACCCTTGAGGAAAGTGACCTGCTCGATTTCTGAAGGCAGCACGTTGTTTGACGGGCGCTTCACGCCGTCGATGATAACAATCGGAAGGTTGGCATTGTCGTTGTTGTCAAGCCGCTCATTGTCCATACCCCAAAGGTTGTTGCCGTTCCATCCGCCGACAAGTGCATACATGTCTTCAAGGCTACCCATGGTATAGTCCTTCTTCTGCAGCTCTTCCATGTCGACATAGGAAATGCCTCCGAGAAGATGGTCGGGATCCTTGTCGCGGAAAGCAACATGGACTTTCTTTTGTACCACGACAGAATCAGCCTCGTCCTCGACCTGTGCATTGACCGTCAGTGGCGACACCGCAAGCATGGCAAAGAGAATTATGTTTGTTTTTATCTTTTCCATAAAATTGTCCATTTTCAGATTTTCAATTTTCAATTCTTAATTGTCTTTACCATCCTGGATTTTGAGCGAATCCTTCGTAAAGATAGATATCCTTGTCAGGAAGCGGGAACCAGTAGTGCTTTGATTCCAGACGACGGGTAATCAGCTCCTGCTTGTGGAAGTTACCGATGCGTGCGTCCTTCGGATCGTGGTCCTTAAACCAAGCGGCTGTTTCCAAACGCTCGAACTCGTGAGAGTACTTCACCGTGTAGGGAGGTTCAGTCAGGAGAAGCCAGCGCTGCAGGTCGCACCAGCGGAAGCCTTCGAAGGAAAGCTCCACAGCGCGCTCACGGCGTACTTCATCGATGAAATGCTCTCTGGTGTCACGGAGATTAGCTGCAACGTGTTCCATAGGATAATCGGCAGAGTTGACGCGGTCGCGGAGCGCGTTGATGGCATCAACAGCCGACAGCTGCGGGCAATAGAGAGGCCTTTCGGTCAGCTGGCTGGCACTCGTTGCGATTGCGGCTCTTGCCTCGGCATACATCAGATAGATGTCAGCAAGGCGCATGTAGGGAAGATAGCTCTGGAAGCTGTAATCCCAATCGTACCATTTGTCGCCCTGGTTACACTGGTGAGGAATGAGCTTCTGAATGAAATAGCCCGTGCTGCTGCCATGGTCGATGTCGCGCATGGCGCCACCGGTGAAGAGGTCGCAGTACTCAAGCTTTTTCTGGTTTTCATTCAAGGCATCTGTACTCAGTACGTAGTGGAATCCGTCGAACACGATATCATGATAGAATCGTGGGTCGCGGTCTTTGTAAGGATGCTCGGGGTCCCATCCAGAAGCAGGATTCAGCACATATTCACCGTTCCGCACCAGATAGATGGGCTGTCCGTTAGCCATTCCGTACTGGTCTATGAGGTTGGCTGTGGGATGGTGGATGATGTTGTCGTGGTCTACGAGACCTGCCACCTTCGGGCCAAAGATCTTAGCGCAGTTCCAGTTGGCAGAGTTTGCACCGGGATAGACACCGCGGAAGATAGCCTCACAAGAGCCAGGCATCTTCCAGCTGTCCTTCACTGTGTAGAAGATGTCTGAATAGTTGGTCTCTGCTTTGTCATCACGCACATGGTCGTAGATGTTAGAGTACCTGTACTCAGCGAGTTTGTATTTCACACTTCCCTTGACGACCAGGTCGAGAGCCCTACCGAGTGTCTCAGCTGCCTTCTGGCAGTACTCCACATCGTAATCGTATGTCTTGCCGTTTGAGCTTGCGCCCAGCAGCTGAGGAGAGCCGCCGTTCTTGGCCTTCTCCATCTCCTTCATGAGCGGAGAACCTGCCCAGAGGTAGCACTTGCCAAGATAGCAGAGCGCCATGAACTTGTTGACGCGCAGTTCGTTCTTTCCAGAGGTCTGCATACCAGCAAGTGTCTCGTCCCAGTCCAGGGGAAGAAGATTGTAGGCTCTTTCGAAGTCTTCAGCACAGCGGTCGGCGCACTCCTGGAAACTGAGTCGTGGGAGCTCAGGGATGCTTGTTGCCTCGAAAGTCTGGTCAATGTAGGGCAGACCACCAAAGTAGCACATCAGCTCGAAATGCCACCATGCGCGGAAGAAATACAACTGCCCGAGCAACAGGTCGCGCTCCTCGTCACTTCCGACGAGCGACTTGATCTGCTCAATACCCATATTACACTTACGGATGCAGTACCAAGAGTTTCTCCAGAGTGAGCTTCTGTCACCATTGAGCCAGCACTGAGTGTTGTAGTACCAGTCACGATAGTTGCCGAGGTCGACCTGATGGTCCATGTGAGCATAGCCTTCAGGGTTGTGTACGGCATCGTCGCCAAAATTCCATGCAGTACAATAATTCACCTTCTGCTTGTCAGGAATCAGGCTATAGATTTCCTCTATATATCCCTGGAAGTTGCGGTAGTTCTTGAATGCCTCATCCTCAGCCACGATAGACTCTGGGTCCTTGTCGAGCCAATCGGTGCAAGAAGTGAAGGAAGCACCGCCAGCCAGGACAAGCAGCGAACCGCACAGAAGGGATTTGATATTATTATTATATTTCATAATAGGTATAGCGATTAAATGTAAAGCTTAAATCCGAAGTTATAACGTCTCACTGTGGGGTAAGCACCGCCACCGCCACTAAAGTTCATACCATTACCTGTCACATTACCCTCACGGTCGTCGGGCATCTTTGTAATCAGGAAGAGGTTATTACCGTTCACATATATCTTCAGGCTTGTGAAGCCAAGCTTCTTAATCCAGCCCTTTGTCCAGGTGTAAGCCACCTCCACATTCTTGAGTCGGAAGTAAGAACCGTCGAAGAGATACTGTGTACCGTCGTTGTAGGCAACCTGAGAGGTGAAGCGAGGAACGACAACCTCACCTGTTCCGTCCACAGGATTCCACCATGTACCATTGTCGTAAGCCGTAAGCAGCTTATTGTTGAACGAAGGCAGACCCACGTCACGGGTAACGCCTGTCACACCGTAGAGCTGTGCAAACATGCTAAAGCCTTTCCACTCCCACCCGATAGTGGCATTGTAGGTGTGTTCCGGGTTTCCGGTGTAACCGTAAGGAGCCTGATCGTTGGTCTGGTCGACAACGCCGTCACCATTGAAGTCTACAATATAGTGGTCACCAATCAGCACTTGCTCGTCGCTGGTCTGACGTTCCGGTGAACTATAGAGCTCGTCGTATGTCGAGATGAAGCCGTTGTCGATGAACGAATGGAACTGTCCCTGGGAATAGCCCTGAGCCTTGCGGTAGGACGGGAACAATGCGGGGTCATCCTTCAGCTTGATCACGTTGTGGGCGTATGTGTAGTTGGCGTTTGTCCAGAAACGCATGCCGTTCTTCAGAACCTTATTGAAACGTACTTCAACCTCGAAACCAGAGTTCTTCATCTTACCCTTGTTGATGTCAGGTGTACGTGCTGCACCGTAGTATGACGGAACGGAACGCTCACCACCAGAGATGAAGATGTCGTAGCGGTCGTCGCGGAACCAGTCGAAAGTACCTGCGAACATGCCGCCGAGGAATGAGTAGTCGAAACCGATGTTCTTCTTCGACACCGTGGCCCAGCGCAGGTCAGGCATGGCAATCGTTGCCTCCTTGTATCCTACGAAGGGACTGTCAGAACCGTCGATGGACATTTTGTAGCCATTTCCGTTGTTGGTGACCTCCCAACCAGTCATGTAAGCGAAACGTGCACCAGAACTGTCATCACCAATTTCACCGAGAGAACCACGAATCTTCAGCATATCAATGATTCGCTTGTCCTTCAGCGGTTTCATGAACTTCTCTTCCGAGATCATCCATCCGGCAGCTCCCGAGCAGAAGAATGCAAAACGATTGTCGGGAGAGAACCTCTGCGAACCGTTGTAGGCACCGTTGAACTCAGCGAAATAGCGGCTGTTATAGTCGTAAGTGGTACGGAACACCCAGTCCTCGCGACGATTCTCGAGTTCGCTATTAAAAGCATCGATACGACGCTTCCAGTTACCCATCGCGGTTATATTGTGCTTGCCGAACTCGCGTCCCCAGAAGAGCTGGACCGACATTTCCGTTGCACGGAATGTCCTGCTGACATTACCATATTCATCTCTCCAGTCGCGGCTTTCGTAGAAGTCGAAACCAGTCTTGGCGTTAATCTCGTCAGCCCAGAGCATCTGTCCGTCTTCAGGAAGAATGTAGGCCTGTTTCTTGGTGTGAAGGTCTGAAATACCGCGGTCTGCCTCGTCGAACTGGTTGTCCCATGAGATGGTGCCTCGTGCGACAAGACCCTTTGTAACGAAGTCGAGCTTCTGCTCAACGGCAAAGTCGGTGAACACACGCGTGATGGTTTTCAGTTCATAACCCGATGTTGCCACGTTGGCAGGAGAGTTGGCGATGTTAGACACCAGCTTCGAGTAACCCCATGAACCGTCAGAGAACTGAACGGGGAAGAGGTTAGGAGCCATACCGTAGGCACCGGCCCAGTTCTGCTGCTGGAAGAACTCGCTATTATTACCATAATAATAACGCGGGGTCTTCTGCTGGGCGTTAGAACCAGCCAGGTTAACGCGGAACTCTGTGGTCTTCGTAATCTGGAAGTCAAGGTTTGAACGCACATTCAGACGATTGTAAGTATAACCGCCCTCATAGCCCTGGTGGTTGTCCCAGATCTTGGTCATGTCACCTTCGTTCTGGAAGTCGAACGACACGAAATACTTCACAAGTTTCGTACCACCAGAAATATTAAGGTTTGTATTATACGACAATGCCGTGCTCTTGAACATCTCGTCCTGCCAGTCAATGTTCGGATAGCGCTCAGCCTGACTGTAGTCACCGAGGTAGATACCGTCGGCAGAATAGTTAGGCTTCACGGTGTAGTCCTGATTGCGGAAGTTGTCGATGAATGTCTGCGGACGGTAGTAAGCCCAGGATGCAGCGCCGCCGGTGGGCAGAGCAAGCTCGTGCTCAATGGCCTGGTTGCGCAGCATGTAGGCGTCGTACGAGTCGTACTTGCGCGGAAGCTTCGACACAGCCTTCAGCGTAGCATTGAAGCCGACGTCGATTCTTGCCTTACCTTCCTGACCACGCTTGGTGGTGATAAGGATAACGCCGTTAGCACCTTCCACACCATAGACGGCCGTGGCGGATGCGTCCTTCAGCACTGAAATGGTTGCGATTGACGTGATGTCTACCGACTTGATTTCACGCTTCACGCCGTCTACGAGGATCAGCGGCTGGGCGTCAGTGTTCCAGGCTGCTGCACCACGGATGTAGATACGTGGGTCTTCATCACCAGGCTGTCCGGTAGAAGCGATGGTCGCAATACCAGGAAGGTTACCGGTGAGGGCGGCACCCACACTACCGATACCTGCTGCGCGTTCAAGCACTTCACCCGTTGTCTGCGTGATGGCACCTACCACAGAAGCTTTCTTCTGCTGGCCATAGCCGACAACAACCACTTCTTCAAGCTGGGTATCGTCATCTTCAAGCGTCACTCTGTTCTCTCTGTCAGATGAGACTCTCACTTCTTTCTCTTTCAGACCAACGTAAGTCACGATAACAGTACCCTTACCACCTGGCATTTTTAACGAGAAGTTTCCGTCGATGTCGGTAATAGTTGCATTCCTTCGGTTGTCCTTCTGAACAACACTTGCACCAATAACCGGCTCGCCGCTGCTGTCAATGACGACACCCTTGACTAGGCCCTGAGCAAATGATGGCAATGCAAAAACCATCATAAGCAGAGCTAGAACCGATGTCTTTGACGATGTCTTGCGCATGACAAGATTCATCATCACTTTCAGTTTTTTTGTCATTTAGGTTTCAGTTAATATTTTATGAAAATTTATAAGCTAATCGATAACGGTTGCTAATTTCTTGCGGTAGATATATAAGGGCTACTAATACTCAAATAATTGATAACGTTTGCAAAAGTAATGAATTTTTTAATATAAACAAGGTTTTAAAACGCTTTTTTTTTGTCGAAACAAGATTTTGAAACAACGTAAATACTTATTGAAACAAATTATATATAAAGAAACATTAAAAAAAGTTCGTTTTTCCTTCGTTACATGAAACAATGCTGGATGCAGCACCCAGAGTGAATCGTCAGATGCGTCGAGGTGCACAAAACGAACGTACAGGAACACATTTCCGACTAGGCAAAGGTGAAGGGAAACGGCTGTGGGCGCCATCTTGGCGAGGGAGGACGCTTTCAGGCTGTCTGAAGCCATTCCCACTGCAATAAGTGACTCATGGAACGCAGTCGAAACATCTTGCTACATTTAACAACAACGATATGAAAGGAAATGACTAACTTTGCAGCAGAATACAAAATACGACAAACAACACCCGCAAGAATGCCTGAAGGCACCCATGCCGACAGCCTGCAGCACAGACAAACCCAAACCTTGCCCTTCAGGCTTCCCTTCAGAAGCAGGGCGGACAAGGCTACCTTAATAATTTAAACATGATATAGTTAGTGCATGATAGTAGGAACTGTAAAAAAGCAGTTCTTTTGAGAGGTCACATCGGGAGGTGCGGCCTCTTTTCTTTTTCCTGCTGCCAGCAATGCCTCAGAAAAGGCCTGAGAGACGCCGCAAATGGGAAAAATGTATCGTCAAAGGGAGACAAACGGGACTTTTCGCTTTTATTTCTTTGAAACATGAGAAAAACTTATTGAAACAAATCTATAGGTATATATAATTAATAATGTGTACCTTTGCATCGAAAATCTTACAACTATTCAAATCTTATTTTCTAACCCAAGGAGTCACTTCTGGTGACTCGCAAAATCAAAAAGACATGACAGGATATTTGAAAAGAGTGCTCATGGCAGCACTGATGCTTCTGCCGCTGGCCCGTGTGTCGGCAGCCGTAGACCCTAATTTCTACATTTTCCTCTGTTTCGGACAGTCGAACATGGAAGGCGCCGCGCGTCCCGAGGCGCAGGACCTGGCCAGTCCCGGCCCGCGTTTTCTGCTGATGCCCGCCGTCGACTTCCCAGAACAGGGTCGCAAAATGGGCGAATGGTGCGAGGCATCGGCTCCCCTTTGCCGTCCTAACACCGGTTTGACACCCGCCGACTGGTTCGGCCGCACCCTCGTGGCCTCACTGCCCAACAACATAAAGATTGGCGTCATCCACGTAGCCATTGGCGGCATCGACATCAAGGGATTCCTCCCCGACAGCATCCCATCCTACATCAAGAAGGCACCAAACTGGATGAAAGGCATGCTGGAAGCCTACAACAACAACCCCTACGAGCGTCTGGTCACACTGGCAAAGAAGGCACAGAAGGACGGCGTCATCAAGGGAATACTGATGCACCAGGGCGAGACCAACACCGGCGACCCGAAGTGGGCCGGCATGGTGAAGCAGGTGTACGAGAATCTCTGCGGCGACCTGAAACTGAAGCCCGAGGAGGTGAATCTCTATGTTGGAAACATCGTTCAGGCCAATGGCCAGGGCGTCTGCATCGGCTGCAAGAAGCAGATTGACGAGCTGCCGCAGACCATCCACACCTGCCAGGTCATCTCTTCCGACGACTGCACCAACGCTCCCGACCGCCTGCACTTCGACGCTGACGGCTATCGCGAGCTGGGCTGCCGCTACGGCGAGGCCGTGGCACGCCAGCTGGGTTTTGAGCCCAAGCGCCCGAAAATGGCGGTTTCCAAGAAGATAGAGGTGCCTGCCGACGCCTTCACCGCCGAGACCACCGTACCAGGAAACGAATTCCCCAAGGTGGACAAAGAGCGCCGCGCCTACTTCCGCATCAATGCACCGCAGGCAAACAAGATCATCGTTGACATCTGCAATAAGAAATACACCATGCAACCGGTAGGCAATGGCGACTTCATGGCCGTTACGGACCCGCTGCCCGTGGGCTTCCACTACTACTTTATGAACATCGACGGCGTCAACTTCGTTGATCCCGCCACCGAGACCTTCTTCGGCTGCAACCGCGAATCAGGCGGCATCGAGATTCCCGAAGGCCCCGAAGGCGACTACTACCGTCCACAGCTGGGCGTTCCCGCCGGCAGCGTGCGCAGCATCTTCTACTACAGCAAGGAGCAGAGCAAGTGGCGCCACGCCATGGTCTACACTCCCGCAGAGTACGACCTGAAGAAGAACATCAAGAAGCGCTATCCGGTGCTCTACCTGCAGCACGGCATGGGCGAAGGCGAGACCAGCTGGAGCAACCAGGGACACATGCAGCACATCATGGACAATGCCATTGCCAAAGGCGAGGCCGTGCCGATGATTGTGGTCATGGAGAGCGGCGACATCAAGGCTCCCATGCAGCGCGGACAGACCATGGGCGACTACGGAGCCTCGTTCTATCCGGTGCTGCTCAACGACCTCATTCCGTACATCGACCAGAACTTCCGCACGAAGACCGACCGCGACAACCGCGCCATGGCCGGACTCTCGTGGGGTGGACACCAGACGTTCGACATTGTTTTCAACAACCTCGACAAGTTCGCCTGGCTGGGAACCTTCAGCGGTGCCATCTTCGGCCTTGACGTGAAGACAGCCTACAACGGCGTGTTCACCAATGCCGACGAGTTCAACAAGAAGATTCACTACATGTACATGAACTGGGGTTCCGACGACTTTATCAAGAGCGGCGACCTGGTGCGCCAGCTGCGCGAAATGGGCATCAAGGTCGACGCCAACGAGTCGGCAGGCACCGCCCACGAATTCCTCACCTGGCGCCGCGGACTCCATGAGTTCATCCCCCATCTGTTCAAGTGAAATAAGGGACTCTCTATTTATCACGAATTTCAGAATTATCGAATTCCTATTTCGTTGATACTCAGAATTGTCTTGAATTGGAGAGATAAATGCAAGCAATTTATAGAAGCAACCATAAAAGAACCCACCCCCAACCCCTTCCCGAAAGGAGGGGTGAGGGGGAGTTCTCTGTTCTCAGCTTCCACCCCTCAGTTTTCAGCTTCCATTTCATTATTTCTTTGGATTTTGTCTGAAAACGGCAGATTATTTCTTTGGATTTTGTCAGTTTTTGCCGATTTATTTGTTTGGAAAATATTTTTTCCTTATCTTTGCAACCGTCAATTGGTACGCAGGTGTCTCACCTGCGGCCACCGCGAGTGAGACAACCGCGCACCCATGCAAAGCGGTGAAATAACAGATAGTTATAAAAGAATAAGAGCGCAGTCTCACCGCCAGCTACCGAAGAAACAATCAAAAACCACGGTCACATGTACTATCCAAGAATCATTGACACTTACTTATCAGAATGGGCATCCCGAGAAACACATAAGCCCCTGTTGCTGCGCGGAGCACGCCAGGTGGGCAAGTCGACAGCCGTCAGACACCTGGGAGAGCGTTTTGAAGGCTACATTGAGGTGAACTTCGAGAAACAACCATCCTACATGACCCTGTTTCAAGGAGACCTCGACGTAACCAGAATCGTTTCGCAAATCGCCGCTATGGCCGGGAGAAACATCAAGCCCGGGAAAACACTTTTGTTTCTCGACGAAATACAAGCGTGCCCAGAGGCCATCATGTCACTACGTTTTTTCAAGGAAGACCTGCCCGGACTTCATGTCATAGCAGCCGGTTCGCTGCTTGAATTCACGCTCGATGAGCTGCCCACCTTCGGTGTAGGACGCATCCATTCCATGTTCATCTACCCCATGACTTTCGACGAGTTTCTCATGGCCAACGGCGAGCAAATGCTGATAGAAGCCCGCAATGCTGCCACGCCAGCGAGGCCCCTGTCTGGCGCTCTCTATGACAAGCTTACGAACCTGCTACGAACCTACATGCTCGTAGGGGGAATGCCTGAAGCTGTAAGCAAATGGATAGAAACGAACGACTATCTGGCCTGCCAAGAAATACAAGACGACATTGTTGTGGCCTACGAAGACGATTTTTCGAAATATCGTAAGAAAATAGCCCCGGCACTCCTCCGCCTCACCATGAGGAGCGCTGCCATGCAGGCCACCAAGAAGTTTGTCTACACGGAAGTGGGTGGCGGCTATAAAGCTGCCGACGTAAGGAAAGCTCTCGACCTGCTGACAAAGGCGGGCATACTGATACCCGTCACCCACACGGCCGCCAACGGGCTGCCCTTAGGCAGCGAGACCAATGCTGCCTATCAGAAGATGCTGCTGCTCGACACGGGCCTTATGCTACGGTTGCTGAACATGTCTACCGGCGACATATCGGAAATGACAGAGCACATCCTTACGAGCAACAACACCGACCTGGCCAACAAAGGTCCGATGGCAGAAATGATGGCAGGGCTGGAACTACTGCGCTACCGAACGCCCAATATTCGCCACGAACTGTACTACTGGACGCGACAGGTGAAGAACGCACAGGCCGAAATAGACTATGTTGCAAGCTACAGACAGGCCATCCTGCCCATAGAAGTGAAGGCGGGCAAGCAAGGCGGAATGAAAAGCCTATGGGCATTCATGCACGAGAAAAGACTGAGCACTGCCGCAAGGTGCTCATTGGAGAACTTCGGCGAACTGTATTACGAAGACAAGGAAGCCGGAGCCACTCGCCACGTGCTCATTTGCCCGTTGTTCGCCATTTCACAGATGGAAAGGATGCTGGGCGCCATTACTCAGGACAGATCTTCCTGAGCCAAGGCCACTTGCTGAGCTCATAGCTTGCCCACATCACCATGATGAACACATACGGAGAAGAGCATCCATGAGTCCAATGTAACGGCGAGGCGCTGTCATCTTCGGTTGCGCCTTGCGGAGGATAGGGCGCGGGAATGCGGAATTTACACTTTTTAAGAAAAATATACATTGGTTGGCGAAAAGGCGAAAAAGCGTCTATCCCTTTTTAACATGGAGAATCGATTCTTTTCAATCAAGGCGGGGGACGGAGCGAAATAAGCGATTCTCAGCGACATCTTACAAAGTACTGATTGTCAGATATTTACGGGAAAGGCGGCGGTTTTGCGGGCACAAAATGGCGGTTTCGGCGCGGTATTCATAGACTTTTTTCCAGCAAAAGTGGCAGTTTTGGTCGGTGAAAGTGGCAGTTTCGATGAGCGAAAGTGGCAGTTTCGCGCACTGAAACTGCTACTTTCAGTCGGCAAGGGGTTTCGTTTTGTCAAGAAACACGTCGGAAGGGCGCTTCACCACCATCCTTGCCACTGTTTCCCGCTTCCAGAATGCTCGGCAATTCTGAGCTGTCGTTTTAACACGGCCTACTGCACTCACGCCCCACTTTTCGCTCTATGGGGTGGCGCGAAAGCGTTTTTCAGGCACCATAAAATAAGGGAAAAAATGAAACTTATTTGAAATACCGTTGGCTGTTTCAACAGAAACTCGTATATTTGCATGCAAATGTGCATACGACGATCGATTATGTATAAGACCAGAGACATTGCTGAGTTCATTGTACTGCTCATTGAACAGTTTGGCCGCCGATATAGCCTAAGTCTGCCCGAAGCTGAGAGCTATCTTAGCCAATATGGGGCGCTGAAGCTAATTCTGCAGCACTATGGCATTATGCACACCCTCTCTCAGGCCGACAACATTGAAGCTCTGACCATCTATTGCCAACGAAAAGGAGGACATATCAAATGAAACTCTATCACGGATCAGATGTACCGATTGAACATATAGATCTCCGTAAGTCTAAGCCAAATAAAGATTTCGGCCGCGCATTCTATCTGTCCGAAAGGCAGGAACAGGCAGAAAAGATGGCTTCGTTCAAGGCCGTCCTTTTAGGGGGT
>OCTW011618281.1_pt1 | contig 41025 bp, 38 predicted proteins | sample 1539671 | NCBI WGS metagenome assembly OCTW01 (sample SAMN02144230, study PRJEB22623) | gut metagenome | biome: sheep rumen | host: Ovis aries | place: New Zealand
GCATTAGTATATTTATATTTAATATATAAGAATGGGGTATTAGATCATGTTTTTGGTAAAGATTATATTAATAGAATTGTTAGTAAGATAACTTTTGGTAAAGTAAAACTATATAAATAGTTTTACTTTTTTTATATGTAAAAGAGATTTTTGTTCTTTTTATAAAATTATTAATGTGCTATACTTTAATTAAGGTGGATGCTTATGTTAGGACAACCGTTTATTAATCCGTCACTTTCTAAAGCTATTGAAGATTATTTAAAATATAAGGATAATCCAAGTGATGAACACAATTTTGATTATTTAGTAAGTATTGTAAGAACTTTAATATATATATATGGAGAATTAGATATTATTAACCCTTATATAACTCAGAATGAACATTCTATGGGTGGATTCGATAATAATATTGTTAAGTTTGGTTTTCCATCTGATTTATTAGAGGATTTTAAGAATTCTTTTGTTACATATGATCAAGAAGTAGCAAATAATGCTAAACCAAATGTATCATTTACTAAATTACAAAAGTATATGATAGATATGTTTTTTTATAAAAAGAGAAGCTTAAATTTACCTGATAGTACTTTAGAGGAAATAAAGAAATTCTTATATATTCGTGAAAATCAAGAAGTACATTATGCTAAGTTAAGAGATATTTGTTTAACAGATTTTGATGAAATAGATTTATATTTTAGAAGTAAGCAATATGAATTTATGCATAACTTTAATTTATCGGTAGTTACAAGAGAAACACTTATTTCTGATGCTTATATATTAATGGGATATCAAATGAGTCAAATTAATAGTTTAAATGATTATGATTTAAAAAGAGTTAATGATCAAATATATAAAAAATTTCAAGTTGATCCAAATGCATCTAATAAAGATGAATTATTATTTAAAGCAGTTAATTATTATAAGAAATATGGTAATAAATTAACTACTGGTAATGGATTTGTAGATTTCTTACTTGTATTATCAGTTATTAGTACTGCTTTATTTGTAGGATTACTTTGTGTACTTAATATTATTTAGGGGGATTTATGAAACATATTAAACTTGATGATATAAGTTACTTAGTCATGAGGAATGAAAGAGATGCTTTAAATATAGAAGAATTAAATGAAGCATGGACTGATTATTTTAAAGACTTTGATTACGTACTTGGAGATTATGCTTATGGTAAATTAAGACTTAAAGGATTTAATAGTAAAACTAATAAAAACTTTAAGGCTATTAATGATATTGATAAAGTAGATGAGTATTTAGAAAAGTACTGTGCTTATCAATGTCGTTACTTCTTAATAAGTAAAGATAATAACGAGGGAGTTTAGGTTAACTCCTTCTTTTTTCTTTATTATACTTATGTTATTATAATTCTTGATTTTATTTATATTAATATAAAGGAGATGTTATAAATGAGACTTAGAAGAGTTAAAAATGCTTTTGAAACTATAACTGAATCTAAATACTATATTGAACCTAAGTATAAGGGGTGTGCAAAGAATATTTTTAATAATGATAATCCAATATGCTTAGAAATAGGAATGGGTAAAGGAGACTTTGTAATAGGAATGGCAAAGTTACATCCTGAGATTAACTTTATTGGAATTGAACAAGCTGATTCAGTTCTAGTTAGAGCTATACAAAAACTAGAAAGTGAAAAAGAGTTTATTCCAAATCTTAGAGTGATGCTTTTTAATGCTTTTGATATAGATGAAGCTTTCTCAAATGAAATAGACACTATTTATTTAAATTTCTCTGATCCATGGCCTAAGAATAGACATCATAAAAGAAGGCTTACATCTTTAACAATACTTGATAAATATGACAAAGTATTTAAAAATGACTCACATATAGTAATGAAGACTGATAATAAAGTGCTATTTGGCGATTCTATAGTTACTTTATCAGAACATGGATATAAATTTAGTGAAGTATATTTAGATTTACACAGTGTAGATAAGGAAAATGTAGAAACTGAATATGAAAAGAAATTTGTTAGTAAGGGAGTTACTATAAATTATTTAGATGCTAAATTTACAAAAGAATAAAAGATTGATATACTTTTTATGAAAGATTTGAGGTAATCTCATGAAGGAAAAAAGAGTTTTATTTTTAATTTTAATAGTAACATTCTTACTTACTGGTTGTACTGTAGTTAATGATGATAACTATGAAGAAGTTATTGCTGATTCTTTTAGAGGAAACATGATTTCTAATACTAGTAGAGTAGGATATAAATACTATTTACCTAGAACTATGAAGGTATTAAAAAGGGTATCTGCTAATGAGATATTGTCAGATAATGTTAATAACTATTATTTATTTGTTGATAGAACTTCATATTTTAATAAAACTGAGATGAATTATACTTATTCTACTGATGCAGTATTTAGTAAGGAATTTAGCAATGGGGATGCGACTGGATACCTAGTAGTAACTAAGAATAATGGGGAAGGTTATTATGTTGAAATTCAATATAATTATGCTAAAATAGAGGTAATGGTAAGGAAAGATGTATGTGACGCTATTGCTAAAAGTATGAGTATTTTAAGCAGTCTAACTTACCAAGATGTTGTTATAGAAGAACTTTTAAGAAGTGATAATAAGTCATCTTCAGAAGTTATGTATAATATATTTGAAGAAGCAGATACAACATCTGATTATATGGATGTACTAAAAGAGTATGGTACATATCAAGAGGAAACTAAAGAAGTTGATCCTGATTTCATTAGGAAGTAGTTGGAGGAATCAATATGGGATTATTTAATAAATTAAAAGATGTACTATTCGATGAAGAAGTTATTGAAGAAGAGGTAGAAGTTAAAGAACCTAAAAAAGAAATCAAAGTACAAAAAGAAGAAACGCCAAAAGTAGAAAATGAGTTAAACTTTAAAGATTTTAAAGAACCTGTAAAAGAAGAGGTTAAACCTGTAGAAACTGATAGAGATTTATTTAAAAATGAAAAAACTTTTGGTTTTCCATTTGATGATGACTTTGATGATTTTGAACCAGTAAAAGAAGAGGTAAAAAAGCAAGAAAGACCTACACGTGGAGTTAACTTAATTGATTATGATAGAAGAGATGATAAAGTAAGACGTGACTTAAGAGCTAATACTACGACTAGTAGAAGTGATTTAGTTAGTCCTGTTACTACTAATAAAGGTAGAGTATATTCTGCTGAATCAACAAGAGAAATTGGCAAGAGAAAGTTTAAACCAAGTGTTGTAATATCTCCTGTATATGGTGTGTTAAATCAAGATTACACTAAAGAAGATATTCAAGTACTAGAAAAACCAAAGTCTTATGATGTTGATGAAGTTAGAAAAAGAGCTTTTGGAACTCTTGAAAAACAACAAGAAGAGTCTTTAGTTAAAGAAAGCGTTGTTACTATAGAAAAAGAAGAACCAATTAAAGAAATTCCAAGAAGAGTTGAAGTAGAAATACCTCAATTAAGTAAACCAATTAAAAAAGAAGAAGTAGAAGAAAAAGAAATTATATTTGATGATAATGATTTTGAAGATGAAAATACATTAACAAATATTAATATAGAAGAAGATATTAAAGATGTTAAAGAGGTATCTTCAAATGATGCAGATGATTTAATTAACGAATTAAATAATATATCGGAAGAAGAAAATAAAACAGAAACAAGTAGTAAAACAAACGAAGAACTTGATAACGACTTATTTGATTTAATAGATTCTATGTATGAAGATAAGGAGGATTAGAAAATGAGTTTTTTATTAGAATTTTTACCAATCATTATTTATATATTATTAATAATATTATTAATAATAGGAATTGTTTTAGCTATTAAATGTTTAGTTACTTTAGATAAAGTTGATCAAGTAGTAACTAATATTAATAAGAAAGTAAGAAGTCTAGATGGAGTATTTAATGTAATTGATAATACTACTGATAGAATCGTATTTGTAGCTGACAAGGTTATTGAAGGTATTACAAGTTTAGTTGTAGATCTTTTAAAAAATAATAAAAAAAATAAAGTAGCTAAGAAAGAAAAAGAAGATTAGCTATGAAAGATAGAAAGAAATTCCTTCTAGGTCTTTCTTTAGGATCTTTTATAGGTCTAGTATTTGCTTCTGGGTCTAAACATAATAAGACTAGAGAAAAGCTTACTCATGATGCAAAAGATTTATCTAAGTTAGTTAGCACTATGTCATACGATAAGCTATTTGATGGTATCTTAGAAAGAGCTAATAATTTATCAAATGATATTCATAACATTTCTAAAAATCTTACTATTGAAGATGTAGAAGAAAAGATAGGTAAAGTTAATGAAACATTTGATAGTCTTATAATTGAAGCTAATAAATTAGAATTAAAAAGCATTAGTCATTTATTAACTGACTTAAAAGAATATTTAATTGATTATTTGAATAATTTAAGTATGGATATAAGTGAGAAGAATAAAGAATTAGATGTTAAGATTAAAATGGATAGCTATAAGATAAAAAAAGATTTAGAAGCTAGATCTAAGGAAAAGAAAAAAAGAAAAAGAAAGAAAAAGATTATTACAAACTAAAAGAAGAAAACTATATGTTTTCTTCTTTTTATATTAAATCATCAATGTATCTTTTTAATTTTTTTGAATCTTTTCCAAAGATTATCTTTAATTGATTATCTACTTCAACAATACCTTTGGCACCTAATTTTGTAATTCCTTCTTTATCAACAATACTTACATTTTTAAGTATTACTTTAAAACGTGACATATTACATTCAGCGTTTATTATATTTTCTTTACCGCCTAAATATTCTAATAATTTATTTGCTTCTAAATTAAAGTCTTTTCTCATTAATTTAGCAACAATTAAGGAAATAATTATTAATACTAGAATAATAATAAGGTATGTTATCCAATTATCCATATATTACACCTCAATAAAATTATACACACTTTCTAGTTTGTTTACAACTTTGTTTTATTTTGCTATAATTTTTGTTATAGATAGGTGTAGGTGAATTTGTATGAATAATTCTAATATCCAAAAGATTTCTAATGATTTAAGAAGATTACCTGTTATGTATGACAATCTATTTAAGAACAAAGAAAATCTTTCATTAGCTACTGTTTATGATTATATAAATGATTTTAATAATTTTATTAGTTTTCGTGATAATTTAGAAAGTGAAATTAATAGTTTATCTAATGATGTACGTGATGAATATAAAGATCAATTTAATAAATTAGTAGATTCTTATAGACAATCTATAGAAGCTATTAATACTGCTTTAAATAATTATCGTAGATCTTTAGATGTTTATAAATTAAATGATGAATTAAACGCTATTAATAAACCTAGTGTAGAAGAAGAATCACCATTTATTGAAATTACTCCAGATAATGAAGAGAATATGGAAGATAATAATGATTATGTTAATTTATTCGAAGATACTGATTTAGATTTAGATATTGATCAAATACCTACAATTAGCGAATTTACAAATAACTATGAAATGCCTTTAGAAGAAACTTTAAATAAAAATGTTCCAAATTTAGAAGATGTAGAATCTGGAGATGATTCTTCAACTTCTGATGATGATATTTTTGAAGAAGTAGATTTAGATAATCCTTTAGAAATTGATAGTCCTGCAAATATTCAAAAAATAGAAGATAATACTTTAAAAGAAGAAAAAGAAGAGGAAGAAGAATCTAAAAAGGAAGAAAATGATTTAGAAGAATCAAATCAAACTATAGTTAATAATATTAAAAATGATATTAATGAAATAAGTAATATTTATAATAAGGTTATGAGTGATATTGATAACTTTAATACTGAATCTTATGACCCTACTTATACTTTTTATAATGATGTATTAAGACTTAACTATCAAATTGCAAAAGCTAAGAATGAAGTAAATATTATAAGTGATGGATATAAACCTGAGTTAGAAAATTTATTAGCTGAAAAATATACTAAGAACATGGAATTAGTTGTAGAAGACTTAAATGCTATAGTTAGCCGTTATAGAGAAGAATATAGTAATATTTCATTATTAGATTATTTACTTAAAAATTTAGATAGAAGAGTAGAACCTAGCTTAAGTTCTTCTTCATATAATAAGACTGAAGAAATATATAAATTATTTAAAAAGACTTTAATAGATGATATTGATAAGATTGATGTTATAAATGAAGAAACATTAATTAATTATTTTGATAAATATAATAAATTCTTAGATAAAGATAAAGAAATAAGAAATAAATTAACTAGTGCTCCTAATAATAGTGAAGTTGAAAAGATTACTGAAACTATTAATAAGTTCTGGGATGATAATGAAGTAATAGAATATTTTAATTATATTCAAGAAGTATATAAAGAATACTCTATGAAAAAGATTAGTTCTGTAGAAGCTTCTAAGGCTATTAAAGCTTTAAAAACTTATAAAGATGCTATAACTAATGGAAGTGATAAAGTTGTTACAGATGGTTTATTAAGAAACTTAAATATTGAATCATGGGCTATTATTGGTAAGAAATATGAAGATTTTATAAAGAAATTTAAGAAGGAAGAAATAGTAGAAGTTAAAGAAGATAAAACTATTAATCCAAATGAAATAGAATCTAGATTAATTGATATTAGAAATGATATTTTAAGTTCTATTGATAAATTAGCTATTATTGATAGTGATGCTACAAATGAATTTATAGCTCATTTCGAAGAATTAGATAGTTATATTAAAGGTTTAGAAACTTCTAATAATGAAGAAGTAAAAGATGTTATTCATAGATTCTTTAATGATTTAATTAATAAATTAACTATTAGATCTATTAGAGATTTTAATCAATACTATGCTAATACCAAAGATAATGCTACTTATGTAAATTATTTAAGAAGTGTTGCTAGGTTAGTTAAAGGTATAGAACATAATTTAGATTATAAGAATGTTAAAAAAGATGCATATGAAGTTTTAAATGCATATAAGAAGTATATTGGTAAAGAGCCATTATTTAGTGTTGCAGGTGATTTAACTGACTATGTTAAGAATACCAAAGTTATAGATCAAAATACTAAAGATCCTAACATTGTAGATTTATCTGAAGATGATGTTAGATTTGTTGATACAACTAGTATTCCTCTTGTTACTGAAAAAGAAGAAGTTAAGTATGCTATAGCTGAACAAGCTAAGGTTCTTTATAGAAGATTAATGGATTTTAGACTTAGATATGATAAAGAATTAGATGAAGTTTCATCTAAGAAAACTATAGATAAGAATGAATTTGAATTATATAAACTATCATTATTAGTAGATTTAAAATCAAGCTATAATTTAAACGAACAATATCTTTCATTATTTGAAACTCCTGAAAAGATTACTTTAGATAATTATATTAAAATTCAAAGTGATAAGTCTTTATTAAAAGAACATTCAGATTTAATTGATATAGATAGAAAAGTATATGAAGTACTTGGTCAAAGATTTAAAGAAGAATTAAAGAGTCAAAGAAAAACAGAAGAAGCTAAAGAAAATAAAGAAGAAAAAGATAAGTCTATTTTAGATAAATTTGTTGGAAAGATTAATGATATTAAATCTAAAGTATTTAAAGTAGTTGGTGAGTTACCAGAAAAAGCTAGAGAAGCATTAAAGATGAAGAAGAAAGATGCTTTAAGAGCTGCATTTGTATCATTAGCATCTTTAGGTGTAGTTGGATTTGCTGATTCAGTAATTTCTCAAAACAATGTTAATGCTAGTGCTATCGAAACTAATATGGATGGCGATATGTTAGATGATAAAGCAATAGAAGAAGCTATTAATACAGTAGAAGAAATACCAAATGTCTCTGCTCCTAATACTACTATGGAAGAATCTGGAGATACTATGGAAAATGCTATAGAAGAAGAAAAAGATCCAGTTGTAATTAATGGTGTAGAATATCAAATGGAAGATGATGGATTACTTGGTGAAATTACTATAGGAGATTATGTTACTAAAACAAATCCAAAAATTAGTAGTTCAATGTATCAAGAAAGTACAGCACATGCATATTTTGATGATGAGCCTTCAGTTGTTGTTGGTGTAGTATATGCAAATCATGAAAATGACACTAGAGTAGTTGCTAAAACTATGGAAGATTGTAAGAAGTGTTTAGAACATGGTGGATATCCAGTTATGTACAAAGTAGTTAATGCTAAAGTTTATGAAAAATATGCTGGTAATATAGATGATATTAATAAAATTGTCGAAGGATATTTAGCAAAAGAGGATGTTATGGAAGTAAGTCCAGATGAAGTATCTGAATATTTAGAAGTAGGAAGGAGCTTATAATGGTAGCAAATAATATTGTTGAGATTGAGGGAGTAAACTATGCTGTAGTTGAAACATTTGATATAGATAATAATAAATATGCTTTAATTGCTCCAATGGAGGGTGAAGAACCTAACATTAATAAATCTTCTGTTATTAGATTAGAAGATGGATTTGTATATCCTGTAGATCAAGAAGAAGAGAAACAAAAAGTTGCTAAAAAACTTAACGAATTAATGAATGCTAATTAAACTAGTTCTTTATGAACTAGTTTTTTAATTGATATTTAAATAGATTACTGCTAAAATGTTTTTAGTATAAATGTAGAATAAGAGGGATAGTCATGAATAATGATCAAAATAATTTACTTAACGGAATGAATGGTGTAGGAACATTTACTAATAGTACAAATCTAGGTCCTGTTCCAAATACAAATGATAATTTATTAAATCAAAATATGCCTATGAATAATTCAAATATGGCTTCAAATATTTCTAGTGTAAATCCAAATGGTGAAGTACCTTCTATGAATAATATGAATGTAGTACCTACAATGGATATGAATGCTACTCCAGTAACTTCAGCTATTAGCCCTGAAGTACCTAATCCAATGGTTCCTCCTGTAGTAAATAATATGCCAATTAATGGTAATCCAGTTACTAATGAAGTACCTTTTGAACCTATTAATCTACAACCAATGGGTAGAATTGAACCTGTAGTTGAAGCACCAAAACCAGTTGAACCAACTCCATTAAACGGTATGAACTTATCTCAAATGCAAGAACAAGCATCTTCAAATAATAATATGAATGTTCCTAATATGGGAGTACCTAGTATGGGAGTACCTAATATGGGTGTTTCAAATATGGGTGTAGCACCTATGCAAAATAATAATAATATTGGAGGTATAAATAATACTTTAAATCCTATGCAACCAAATGGTATAGATCCAAGTTTAGGATTTATGGGAAGTGTACCTGTTCCTCCAACAATTAATATGCCTGTTGGAGCAGCACCAGTTAAACCACCTAAAGAAAAGAAAAAATTAGATAAGAAAGTTATTATTGTAATTGTAGTATTATTAATATTAGGTATTGGTGGAGGAGTATTCTTCTTCTTAAATCAAAGTGCTAATAAAGTAGTAGTAACTACTTCTAATGGTTATGTAGAACTTGGAGATGTTTCTTTTATTCCAACAAATATTACAAGTTATGTAACTAATAAAATTATTAATGTTACTGGTAAAGAATATAGAACTAAATGTACTGTATCTTCACCATCACTTGATGTTAATAAAGTAGGTTCTTATCAATATAGTGTTACTTGCCAAGGCAAGACTACTCAAGGTCAATTAGTTGTTAAAGATTCTAAAGCACCTACAGTAGTAGTTAAGACTGTATATGCATTACCTGGTTCTAAAGTAGAAGCAAAGGATTTTGTTATTGAAGCTAAAGATTTATCTGGTGATCCATCTATTTCTTTAGAAAACGATATTGATACTTCTAAATTAGGTAGTCAAGATATAGTATTAATTGCAAGTGACTCTTATGATAATAGTACTCAAGTTGATGCTAAATTAATTGTAGATAATAATGCTCCAGTAAGTCATTTAAGAGCAGATATTACTTCTAAAGTATTAACTGATGCTAGTGAAATGCCTGAGCTAGAAAAGGCTAGTGTTATGAAATCTTATATATTTGGTATTAGTTCATCTAATACTCTATATAGTGAAGATATTACTTTAGAAACTATATATAATTTTAGTGATGATAAAGATAATTATGAACTAGCTAAACAAGATATAATTTATTCTGATAATGGATTAGAAGATACTTTTGATACATTAGAAGGACATGTTTCTTATAATGATCAAGATAAAACTATTAAAGTATTAAGTTTTGTTACTTCTAATGATGTTACTAAAGCTTTAAATACTAGGGAATTACCAATTAATTCATCTTCTTTACAAGCTTTATTAAGTGAAGCAGGATATACTACTAGTGTTACTGGTGGAGAAACAAGTTATGTAGATGACTTTGGCGTTACTGATGATGATGATAATGGTGGATTTGTTGTTACTCCTGGTGATGATTTTGATATTATAGAATAACAAAAAGCAAGAATTAGAATTCTTGCTTTTTAATTGTTATAAAGTCTTAATACTTCAAATGATGGGGTATTAAATAATCTTACTTTTAAACTATCTGTACCTATACCATTTGATACATATATAGAAGTATTTGATTCTTCATATTTACCATTTACATATGAACCTACATTATCTTTATTTATAATACCATTATTTATGAATGGTAATTTAATAGTTCCTCCTAGAGTGTGTCCTACAAGTATTAGATTAGATTTAGTAAATACTTTGTTAGCTATAATTGGTTCATGTGCTACTAGTATTTGATAGTAGTTTCCTTCTATATCTTTTTTAAATGCATCTTCAATATTTGTATCTTCTTTTGTTATAGAGTTAATTCCAGTTAATAGAATAGGTGTTTTTGAATTGTTATAGAAAACTATTCTATTTTGAGTTAGATTTTTAAATCCTGATGTAGTTAATATATCTTCTACTATATCTTTATTTTTATAATCTATATCTCCAAGTACATAGTATTTTTTTAGATTAGAATCTATTTTAGATAAGTTATTTTTAATACTTTCTTTTAGTTCTTCTGTTATTTTTATATCGTTACTTATTAAGTCTCCTCCAAATAGAACTATATCTGGTTTAACTTCATTTATTCTATTTGTTAGGTTTTCTAATTCTTTATCTGTTATTGTATTTCCGTAGTATAAATCTGAGAAGTACACAATCTTTAATCCATTTAATTCTTTTGGTATTAATTCATTTGTTATAGCGTATTCTATTGATGTAATATTTTTTGGTTCTATGTTAGTTATATAAACCACAAAAAATATAATTATAAACAATATTGTTAATAACACTTTAGCTTTTTTACTTAGTTTCTTTTTAGTTCTTACAATTTTATCATTATCATCTTTAATATCTTTTTTTAGTTTTTCTTCTAGTTCTTTACTTCTTTTTTCTATATTTTTAGAAGATTCTCTTGTTTTAATCTTTTTTTCTACAGCCATATGTTATAGTCCTCCTACTATAGTAATTATAAAACATATTGTGTTATATAGCATATGGGTAAGTGTACTACCAAATATAGAATCTGTATCTAGATAACATTTAGCTAGTATCATACCAACACCTGCGTAACTAAATATAAATAGTAAGTTTTGATAGTTAGCAATATTTAAATCTAGTTCTAAGTGACTTGCTCCAAATAATAATCCTGTAAATATAATAAATATTATTTTGTTTTTAAATACATCTTTAAATTGATATCTATATATTAATTCTTCACATAATGGTCCAATTAAACATGATACTACAAATGATAGTAATGGATTAATAGTTGTTAGTTTTCTATTTAATGATTCATTTGTAGGTATTTGTTTTGATGTTAGATTTATTATTAAGCTATTAGCTAGTACTACGAATATAAATGTATAGTATAAATACATAATTATTTTTTTAGTGTTATCACTTTTATTTTTTAAAAGATTATCTAAATTCTTTTTTAAATCTTTATGATAGATTATTACTATTATAATTATTGCTAATAGTTCTATTACTAAATTAAGAAGTAATGTTTTATTACCTGCACTAAAAGGTAATTTAGTTATAATACTACCTATAGGATTAGGTAATATATGATAAATTATTAGAAATATTGCTATTCCAAGTATGAATTTCAATATGTTTTTCTTATTCATTTTTAGTCACCTTATTTAGATGATAACATAGATAATAATTCATTTAAATAGATAGGTTAACTAATTGTAAACTAGGCTTATTTATGCTATTATTTTTTTGATGGTAGGTAATGATATGAGAAAAGTTTTATATTTAACAATTTTCTTTTTTATATCTTTATTAATGACTACTAATGTTAATGCAGAAGACTGTGCCGATAACATTAAGGTTAAGCTTAATGCAGAGTTATATAACGTTAAGTTTAACTATGAAGTAGTAGAAGCAACTAGTAAAGAAGATTTAGAATTATATCGTTATCCAATTAATGATTATGTTAAAGTTACTGTTATTAATATTACAGAAGGTATGGCTGTAGTAATGGATGATGGTTTTGAAGAAGCTGAAGGTAGTGAAGGTGGCGGAGCTATATCTGCTAGTCAAAAATTTGAATATAGTGACACTAATGAAGGAGTATATACTTTTAATGTGCCTATGGATGTAGTGCATAACTTTGAGGTTTTTATAACTAATGCTAATAGTGAGTGTATTGACCCTCAAACAAGAAAGTTAACTTTTATTACTCCTAGATATAATCAATACTCATCTTTAGAAGAATGTAAGGGTGTAAGTGAGTATTATTGTGATAAATATTTAACTAGTGAGATACCTTATTCTAAAGCTGAAATTATAAAGAGTATAGAAAGACTTAAGAAAGATGATAATACTCAAGAAGTACAAGAATTATCTTTCTTTCAAAAGTATGGCAAAACTATTTCTTTAGTAATTATTGGTATATTTTTAGTTCCTATAATGATAGTAGCTTGCTTTGTTATTAGAAATTATATTAGAAGGAGGAGTATTAAATGAAAAAATATTTATATTCCTTATTACTAATATTCCTACTTATAGTTAGTACATCTGTTAATGCCAAGTCTACTCAAAATTTTAAGTGCATTAAGTATGTAAAGAGTAATGGTCAAGAAGAGTACTATGGTAGTAGTGGGGCTTTAGTTGACTTTAATACTTATGTTAACCAATGTAATGGTAAAAGTGGTTATTGTGCATTTAATTGTGATACAGACAAATACTTTGATGCTTTAGAAGAGGGAGATATTAAAGTAAGTTGTTTATCTGATAACTATAGACAACATTCTAATCAAGCTAATGTAGCTTATTGTGGTGCTAGTGCAAATAATTCTTATTATGCTAGAGGTTGCTGGCTAGGTGCAAATGTATATGCTAACTGTTTAAATCAATCAATTAGTTGGTCTTTAGGTGAAAAATTATATTCTAATCAAGAGATACAAGATTATATAAAGAACTTTGCTGGTTCTGATGCTATACATACTACACAGGATGGTAAGAAGTTTGTTAGTGATATTACTAATGCTTATTCATTTGCTGAAGGTAGTGAAGGATTCTTATTAGCTAATCAAATATTACAAAAGATGGCTGCTAAGTCATGTGCTGTTTTAAATAGACATGTAGAGGGTGGAAAAGCTCAACTATACTACATGGAATATATGAATAATGGTAGTATGGCTAACCAGTTTAATGCCTCTTATGATAATATTTCATTTGATCAAGGTTTAGCTTTAGCTAAACAAGGTAAAACAATTCTTTTATCTTTAAATGTATCTGGTGGTGGTACTTGTCACTTATTTACTCAAGGTACCCACTACATAACATTAACTTATGATAGAAATAAAGGAATGTATTATGTATTACACTCTGGTGAAACTAGTCCAGATATATCTAATGGATACATTGATGAATCTATAATTCAAGGATTAAGAGGATGTTTAGGTGCTGGTGGTACTCACTTATATACACCGGGTATATGTCATGATGCTGCTGTTCCAAATGAATGTGATGTAGTATATGAAATAGGTTCAACTTGTACATGTGACTATGAAACTGGAAGAGCTATTTATACATCAAGTTATACAATTGATAGTAATCCTGTAACTATTAGTGGTTCTTCAATAGATGAATTAAAGAAGAATGCATCTGATAATAAAATAACTTTATCTGAAGAAGATATTACTAGTTGTCAAGCAGTACTACCTACTTGTCAAGCTACTGGAAGTTGTGAGATAAATCCTCAGTCAACTTCTAGTGAGGATAGGTATTTTTGTAAAGATGGTACTAAGTGTAATGAACAAAAATATCAAGAAACTTGTGGTAAAGGCTGTAGAACTTATTGTGCAGAAGCTGATTATTTAGTAACAAGACTAGGTGGAGATAAGATACCTAAAACAAAGTATTTTTGTCCAAATGAAAACAAAACAGCATCAGTCGAATGTAGTTATTATAAATATGAGAAAGAGTGTTTGTTAACTGATGCTACTACTTGTAAGCCTAATTGTGAACCAAATAATACTTTAGCTGCTACATGTGATAACTTTGCTGATACCGCAGAACAAATTGGTAATGTGTCAGATATAAATCAAACTGCTACAACATGTAATAATGATGAGAATCAAGTATTATCTTGTGCTGTAGATGGAACTGATTTAGTAGGTCAAGAATACTCTTATGAAAAAGATAATCATACTTTCCAAGAAAAGAGATTTGAGAATAAATACTGTTCAATATGGTGCGTTGAAGATTACTCATTTACTTTACCAACTGCAAGATATACTCAAAGTGGTAGTGCATTTAAATTAAATGTAGGTGTAAGTGGTAAGAGAAGTTGTTATGTTGCAGGTGGAACTGATAGTTATACTCCTAGTGCTCAAAAAGTAGAGAATGGTTACTTAGGTGGTACTAGTGGCGGTGGATCAAGAACTGGTATAGGTATAGATACTGAAAAATTTGAAGATGATTTAAGTGAAGAATTTGCTAAAATGTATAATTATTATGATGAGTATACTAAGTATAGGTTGTGGGCTGCAAATATATATAATGATACTTCAGTAGAATGTGTTTATGATGAGTATGAGGAGTGTAGTACAGATAGTTGTTGGACTGTTTGTTATGATGAATATTGTCATAATAACTATCTTAGAACAGAAGCTAGATTTTGGTATTATGAGTGGGATGTAGATAATAAAACTTTAAATACTTATTTAACAAGGGAAAGAAGTTTTGAGGATACTTGCGGTAGTAAAAGTGATTGCGATGATAATTCTTATTGTACTGATTATTGGTGTGATCCTCATCCATGTCCAGTTTCTTTAGAAGATAAGAAAACTGAGTATTTAAGAAAGGCTTCTGAGTATTTAAATAAATTAAAGTATTCTATAGCAAACATTTTATCAATTTATATGGAGTATAATGCATGTAGTCCAATTGGTAATCAGGATTTAGTAAATACTGTTCCTTCTAAAGTTTTAAATTATGTTGGTAAATATTTTAAAAATTATAGATGGCCTTGGTCAAATGATTTTAAATTTGATCCAACTGTAGAATTTAAATATGATGATCAATCTAAGTTCTTTAATGAAAGTGATTATGTTGAATTAACAGATACTAATGATCATTATAAAAAATCTACAACTACTTATTGTGTAGGAGATGTTGATGAACAATATAATTGCAAGGGAACAACTTCTGATACTATGCCAACATATGATTCTAAACCAATGCTTTGTTTTGAAAATGGATGTTATGATACTTATGAAGGTGTATTTAAGGTTAATAAAGCAGAAAGAATATCAATTGTAAAAGAAGAGGGAGTAAGTTACTCTGCTAGTGGAGATTATGAACAATTCTATACTAAGAGTCCATTTGGAACTATTTATGATAAGAGAAGTGGCAATGGAACATATTCTAAAATAATGTCTGAATCTTTACCTGTAAGTTTAAATGGTAAAACAAAGATGTATGAATTCTCATTTAGATTTAGTGATATTGGTCAATATAATAGTACAGGAATACTAGGAAGACTTGTAAATGCTAAAACAAGTGATAAAACTGTATTATCAGTATATAAAGATATGGATAAGACTTGTGAAGCTAAACATACTACAACTTCTGCTGTAACAGGAGATAGTGTTGGCGTAGATTATGGTAGTGCAAGAAGAATAGTTGAAGATTCAACTATTAGTATTCCAAGAGAATTAACAGATACTGATAGATATGATGAAAGTAATTATTGTGCTGAAAGCGCTACAATTAATAGAAGTAAAACAAGTTATGGAAATGATGTTATTACAGAACACTCAAAAGATGTTGATGAGTTTGAAGTGAGTGATGATGGAGCATACTTATGCGGTTATGTAAATAACTGTGATAATTGTAATTTTACTTGTCAAGATGGACATTGTGATATATGTGATGGAGATCACTGTGATGGAACTCCAGCTTGTACTAACTGTGCATTTACATGTAAGAATTGTATTATTGATGATGGTAGAACAAACTATAGATTCAAGAGTATTTCATTAAATAACGTATTCCCTAATAAAGAAAATGCTGGAGAAGTTGGTTATAACTGGGATTCTACTGTTAATAAGAAAGCTCAAGCTACTTTAGAAGGTAAGTTTAAAGATGGTGGAAAGACTTATAATTTAACTAGTATGAATGGCGCAATGTCTGTTGGAGAAAGTGCTTATGAAAAGCCAGAGTTCTCTGTAACTATTACTCCTGCTAATATTAGTAAGATTAAGAAGTTAAATAAGAGTTATGGATTTGATAATGTAACAGCTGATGAGTTAAAACTTACTTGTACAGAAGCTACTTCATCTAATCAATATTCATATTGTGTTACTGGTTGTGGTGAATCTGTTAATATCTTATGTAAGAGTAATTTTATATCTAGAGGAGAAGCTTTAGGTTACTTTACTGAGAATAAAACATTATATGATCCATTAAATGGTAATATCCGTAGTGCATATTATAATAAACTTTGGGGTGATACTGAAGGTGGAGGATCATCTAACCAAGTTAATAGAGCAGAAAGAGCTACAATAGACAATCATGGTATAGGATGTGCTTATAGATAAAAAGTGATATTAAAATATCACTTTTTTTATGACCTAAAAATACCATTTTTGCCCTAAAAAAAAGGAATTGAAAATAGTTTTGTGCTGTGATACAATCTTTCTAGAAAGAGATTTTGGGTGAAAAGGCAATGGAAAAGAGATTTAAGTTAGCAACTGCAGTGCTTCTTTTAGTAACTTTCCTTTGTGCTACTTCTGTAAGTGCAGCTAGTTGTGATAATGAAACAAAGGTAAGGCTATCTAAGGATGCCACAAATGTTAAGGCTACTTACGAAGCTTCAGAGATTGGTACTGGTAAATATGAAGAATCAGAAACGTATGATGATTCTGGTAATCCTATATCATATGAAATAACTGAGCCTCGTGTAGTTGTTAGTTTACTTAATATCACTAATGAATTATATGTTGAAGTTAAAAGTAATTTAAGTTCTGAAACTAAGACATATAAATATAGTGATTCAGCTGATGGAGTTATTAGCTTTCAAGCTTTATCAGATACTATAACTAACTATACATTTACTGTATTTGCTGCAGACAGTAATTGTTATGGTGAAAAGCTATATAGTTTTAATTTAACTACACCTAAGTATAATAGTTATTATTCTTATGATATTTGTAATGGTATTAATGAATACTATTGTAAAGAATTTACTACTGTAGATATTACTATGACTTATGATGAACTAGTTAAAGATATTGAAAGCAAATATGATTTAACTTCAAAGAAACCAAAAGAGGAAGTTAAAGAAACATTTTTTGGAAAATACGGAGTACTTATAATTTGTGCTTCTGTAGTAGTAATCGTGGGGGTTGCTGCTCTTGTATTTGTTAATAGAAATAAGAGGAGTAAGATTAAATAATGAAAAAGGTTTGTAAAAGTTTTATTTTTATAGTTATTTTAGCTATAGTTTGCGTTATTAATAATGTTAACGCAGCATCATATTCTATTTATAAAGTAGGTAAAGAGAGTATCGGAGATGGTCAAGGACTTAATCTTTATAATGGTACTATAGATGGCCAAGCTGCTATGACTTACTGTCTTGATGCTGGTCTTCAATATGGTGGAGATGGCGCAAGAGGTGAGATGCATGAAGTTGATCCTGAAGTAAGCTGCTCAACAGGTAGCCCTTGGTGTGAATTCGATATTGGTGCAACATTTATATATCAACATTTAAAAGCTAATGGAATGCTTTCTTTAGCTACTGATCATAGAGTTTCTGGATCTGTTGCTTATCGTTTACTTGCTAATAGTTTTGCAGTAAGTAAAGGTGGTAATAGAGGTACACCTCAATTAAATACTTCATATAATTACTTTAATGTAGCTAACGGAGTAATTGTTGGTGGTATTAAGAACTCTAAAGATTTTAGAGTATTAAATGGTATTAATATTTATTATGAAGCTATGAATGTAGTTAATAACTACAGAAGTCAAGGTTGGGATAAATTTAAGGAACTAGGTTATGGTAATGGTGGTGTATGGACTGCTACATTTAAATCTAGTGAACCAATGATGACTCAAAATTCTGATGGTAGTGTTAATTTAACATTTACTGTTACTCCTGAAGGAGAAAAACCAGATGATTATACTTCATATATTAATAATTTTAGTGTTAAGTGTTCTAATCAAACAGTTTATTGTGAATTTGTAGGTGGACCACAAAGTGTAGATATAGCTAATGATGGTTCATTAAAGATAACTATGAAAGTAGTTGAATTAGCTAACTATGATGGTAAAGATTATGGAATTACTACAACTATTCCATATTATGATCAAAGATCTACTAAATTCCAAATTAAGTTATTAAGTAATGGTGGATACCAAAAGATGCTATTAATTAGTGAAAGAAGTAATCCACATACTTATACTCCAGATTTACCAAATGTACCAGTTCCTACTGGTGGTTGCTGTGGAGGTTCTGGTGAATATTGTCAATATAAGAAAGACAACAAATATTATTGTAAAACTAGCAGTGGTAGTATAAAGGAATGTAGTGACCAAAGTGAATCTAAGAACTTAGGTTGTGGTCAAACATGTTCTTATAAGAACAAAAAAGATAATACTTATTATTGTACTGATATTAATAAACCTGGAGAAATTGTAAAATGTGAAAATCAAGATCCATCTCATAATGCAAATTGTCCTGATAATGGTGATACAGGTAAAGCTTGTACAAAAGAAGGAGACAAATGTTATTGTAAGGATGGAAAAGAGTGCGATTGTGTTAAAGAATATCCTTTAAAGGAACAATGCGGTACTATTAGTTGTACTCCAAATATTACTTTAGCAAGCTCATGTAATGAATTTAATTATGATGCTAATGCTAATGGTTTAGTTTCAGATATTAATGAAATTTCTTCAACATGTAATCCAGATGTTAATCAAATTAAGACTTGTGTATTAGGTAGTGATGACCTTGCTGGTAATACATTAGAAGATAAATCGGTATTACAAACTGACTATACTGGTGAAACTGAATCTAACCCATATTGTTCAGTATGGTGTACAGAATCATATAATTTTGAACTTCCTACTGCTACTCATACTGTTTCAGGTGGTACTTTTGAATTATCTACTAAAGTATCTGGTAAGAGAGTATGTTATGTAGGTGCTAGAGATGATAAATCTACAACAGCTACTGATGAAAGTGTTAATGGAATTAATTACAATAAGTTTGTTGAAGATTTGAAGAAAGCTAGTCAAGAATTAGTTGAAAAGTATAATATTTATAATAAAGAGTGGAATGCAGCAAGAGCTCATGAGACAAGTACTACTCATGAGTGTAATTGTGATGAAGATGGTAAGAATTGTAGTACGTATACTGTTTATTCAGCTTCTTATACTTATGATGTTTACGATGCTAGCAAAGAATCTAAAACTACTGAATCGGGTAGTTGGAGTGATGGATCTTGTGGAAGTAGTGGTACATCACAAATTCCAGGTCACGTGAGCGCTAGAGATACTGCTAGAGAAGAAGTAGTTAAAGCTGCTAATAAACTAAATCAAATTATTAAGAACTACAATACATGTTCTGGTAATTCAGTAAGTAGTGAAAATTCTGTAAGTTCTTTTGCAACATATAGTGCTAATACTGATACAGTATGGACTAATAACTTTAAATTTGATCCTACAGTAGAATTTGAATATGATGATTATTATAATGAATACTTAAAACAAAAAGAATCTAAGAAAGGTCAATTTGAAAGAGTAAATACTGGAGATGTAAAAGTAACTACAACTGATAGTTATTGTTCTAAAGTATCCTGGGGTAGTGTAGGTAGTGATGTTGGTCAAGAATATCAATGTAGTGGTGATTTTAGTTATACTAATCTTTATGTATTTAGTTGTGATGATGACTGGATAGTAAAAGATGAAAATGGTGTTGAAAGAACTTTAAAAACTAATCACTGTGAAAGAACATTATTAACTGTACCAGCTGCTACAAGAATTGTTAAGACTGCAAGTGTATCTAATGAGAAATATAACTCTGGTGTTAAATTCTCTACTTACACTCCATATGGTACTATAGCAACTTCTAAGACTACTCCAGGTAGAGAAGACTTATATACAAGTTTAAAAGCTGATGAATTACCTATAAGTGCTTCTAAGAAGACTGGTGTTTATAACTTTAAGTTTAGTTTCTATGATATAGGACAATACTATTCAAGTGGAAACTGGATTATGGGACGTTTAATTTCAAATCCTAAAGAAACTAAGGTTAATAGTGTATTAAATGCATATACTAAACTATCTGATGATAAGAAGTGTTCTGTATATAAAGGTAGTGAATTTATAGATACTAACCATGATGGTAAAGTAACTGTATCTAATAAAGGTAGTTATGTATGTCACTTCATTACTGACTGTGATGAATGTACATTTAAGTGTGATGACAAGAACGAAACAAATTGTGAAATTTGTGTAGATGATGAATGTGAACCAACATGTACAGATTGTATATTCACATGTAAGAACTGTGTTATCGATGGATATAACTCAACTTATAAATTTAGAAGTGTATCTTTAAATAACTTATTCCCTAACGAAGGAAATGGCGAAGTTGGATTTAACTGGGATAATTCAATTGGTAGCGATGGAAAACCTGTTAATCCAAAAGCTTATGCTACATTAAAAGAAATTAGTAGTAACGCTGAAAATGCATATGAAGAAGCTACATTATCATATACATTAACTCCAAATCAAATTGCTAATATTAAACGTTACAATAAAGAAAATTCATTTACTAATGATACTATTAGTGGATCAAATGATAATTCTCTAACATGTAAGAAGTATTTTGATTTAAGAAGTTCTAATGGTGATTTACCTTCATCTGATTACAATTATTCTGTAAGATGTGAAAGTGAATTCTTAACTATGATTCATAATAAGAATGGTAACTATGCAACAGAAAATATTGACATAGAAGAGAGACGTAGTGGTAAAGGTGGTTATAACGACTTATTTACAGGTTACGTTGATCAAAATGGTGTATATCAAAAGATAACAAGTTATACTTATGGTATTGGACCATCATGGAAGTAGGTGAATAACTAGTGAGAGAATCTTATTGGGGCTATTGGATGATATTACTTGGTATTTTCGTTATTGTTATTATGATGCTTATATCTAATGTAACAGCAACAAATACTCAAGACTATTATTTAATTAAAGAAGTAGCTGAACAATCTATGGTTGATGCTGTAGACTTAGGTTACTATAGAACAAGTGGAGAACTTAAAATAAATAAAGAAAAATTTGTAGAATCTTTTATTAGAAGATTTGCTGAAAACGTAAGTTTAAGTACATATCAAATTGATTTCTATGATTTATATGAAGCACCTCCTAAGGTTTCTGTTAAAGTAACTACTAAATCTGCAACATATGCTGTTGGTGCTGATACAACATCATTTGATATAGTAAATAAAATAGATGCTATATTAGAACTTGATGGTAGAACTAACGGTGATAATTAATAATAATTAAACTCAAGTTAAAACTTGAGTTTTTTTATGTAATTAATAGTTAAGATAATGTAAATTAATTGAAACTTAATAAATGCTATGCTATTATTTATATAGTATGGGAGGAATAAAGATGGGGAATGTATTAACAAAATTAAAAAGATTCTTTGCAAATAAAAATACAGTAGCAATACTATCAGTTATTGCTGGTATTTTAGTGCTTTATATTGGTTATAATTGGAGAATTAGTTCTGCTACTAAACCAATTAATATACCTTATGCTAAGGCTACATTAGGCTCTAGACACACTATTACTAGAGATGATATTGGTATGATGGAAGTTGCTGGTAGTGTACTTTCTAAATCTAAGAATATCATTAGAAGTAGTGGTCAATTAATAGGTAAACAAGTAGCTTATGGAAATACTATTCAAGAAAATAGTTTCTTCTTTAAGGATGATATTGCTTCTACTGAAGATAACTTAGTAGCTTCTTCTGTAGTATATAAAATGGAAGATGGTTTTATGCCTATTCAATTACAAGTTAATTTACATTCTACATTTGGTAATGCTATATATCCTGGTAATTATATTGATTTATGGTTTGAGGGTAAGGCTGATGATTATTCTTATATCTATGGTCAATTTATTCAAAGTATTAAAGTTTTAGATGTTGTTGATAGTGATGGTAAATCTGTTTTTGAAACTACTAATGAAAGTAGAAGTCCAGCTTATCTAATATTTGGCATTCCAGATGAAATGAATACTTTAATTGCTAATGCTAAGAAAGTAGGAAATTTAGTTGCTGTACCAAGAAATAAATCATATACAGCTTCTAATACAAATAAATCTACTAAAGTATCATCTAGTTATTTAAGAGCATTTGTTGAAGCTAAGGCTTTACAAGTACCTGATGAAACTAATAAAGATGCTAGTGAAGTAAATACTACTAATGGAAAAGAGGTAGTAATCAATGAATAGTTTTGTAGTTAAATTAAAAAGATTTATAAGTGATAGAAGAACAGTTTCTATTATATGTGTTATAGCTGGTGTAGTTGTTTTATATGTTGGTTATAACATGAGAGTTAGTCAAACTATTAATCCTCAAAGAGTTCCTTATGCTAAGAATAGATTAGAAGCAAGACATATTATTACTCAAGATGATATTGGAATAATGGAAGTAAGTAATTCAGTTGTTTCTAAATCAAGTAATCTAATTACTGATTCAGCTTCTTTAATTGGTAAAGAAGTTACATATGGAAACTTTATTTCTCAAGGATCTTTATTCTATACAGAAGATGTTACAAGCCCTGAATTATCTCCTGATTATGTATTATCAGATATAGAAGATTGTTATACAGCATTTTCTTTATCAGTAGATGCTTTATCTACTTATGGTAATAATATTTTAAAAGATTCTTATATTGATTTATGGTTTACTGGAGAAAGTGATAATAAAATCATTTATGCTAATTTAATTAAGAGTATTAAGGTATTAGATGTAAGAGACTCTAGTGGTAAGTCTTTATCTAATTCACTTTCAAGTGGTACTCCTGCTGAGTTATTATTTGCTGTACCAGATAGCATGTATTCATTACTTGTTAAAGCTGAAAGTATTGGAGATTTAGTTCCTGTACCAAGAAATGGTAATTATACAGCAAATCCAGGAGAAACTGAAGTTGCTTCTGAATTTATTGAAAACTTAATCTTATCTCATACATTTACAATTCCTGATCAAACAGATTATAAATGTTTAAATGATGAAGAAGAGGAAAATAAAGAAGATAGTAATAAGACATCTAATGAAAGTACAAATAATACTAACAATACTAATAATTCTAATAATAATGTTGTAATAGAATAAAAGATTAAATAGAAAGGAAGGGTAACTAGTGAATAGTGATGTTTTCTCACAACTTGATTTTGGACCATTAGAAGAGTTTTTAAATGATGATGATGTAACAGATATCTCTTATTCTAATAGTGGTCAGGTTCACTTAAAAACTCTATCTAGAGGTAACTTTAGAGTAGATAGACCTGATATTAATGATGCTTTAATGGATAAGTTAGCCTTCCAATGCGCTAATGTAATGGGTAAGTCATTTAATATGGCACACCCAAGATTAGATGCTGAAAGTGCTGAATTACGTTTAGCATTCTTACATAATTCAATAGCTACAAATGGAATAGCTTGTACTATTCGTAAAACTCCAGCTAAGATTAGACTTAAAAGAGATAAGTTATTAGATCAAAAGTATACTATGGAAAGTGTATTAGACTTCTTACTTACATGTGTAAGAGGACACTGTAATATCATAGTATCAGGGGAGACTGGTTCTGGTAAAACAGAGCTTGTTAAGTACTTAGCAAGTCATATTGCAGATAATGAGAAGATTATAACTATAGAAGATACATTAGAGCTTCACTTAGATAAGATATTTCCTCATAGAGATATAGTTGCTTTAAAGACAAATAATATAGCTAATTATTCAGATATCTTAGAAGCATGTATGAGACAAAACCCAATTTGGATATTACTATCAGAGGTACGTAGTGCTGAAGCAGTTATGGCAGTAAGAAACTCTATTTCTTCTGGACACCATATCTTATCAACAATTCACTCTGATAAAGCTTCTTTAATACCTATGCGTATGTTTGCACTTATTGAAAGTAATGTAGATGTAGAACAATTCTTAACTACAATTCATAGATATGTACAAATTGGTGTATATGTTAAAGGTTATTTATCTAAAGAATATAATAGATTCCAAAGAGAGATATTAGAAGTAGTAGAATTCTATGTAGATGATAATAATAAACCTAAGGTTAATACTATTTATAAGAAGAATTTAACTGGTGGTATTACTATGAATAATCCTACTGAACACTTAAGAGATTACCTTGGCATAGCAGGTATAGTGTTACCTGAAGATATCTTTGCTAAAGATGAGAAACTAGCTTTAAAAGAAGGTAGAACTTTAGAAGTAGATGGAAATGTTAAATCTGCTAGTGATTTATTAAAAATAAAAGATATGGAATTTATTCCAGATTATGACTTTAGTGGACCAGTACAAAGTAGTGAAGAGAAAAAAGTTGAGAGTGTAAGTAGTACAGAAACTTTAACACCTAGTGTTAGTGCACCACAAAGTACTACTCAAGTTAATGCAGCTCCAATGCAACCTAGCCAAGCTTCAGTAACTAATGTTTCACAAGGTGCTAATATAAATAATGGTGTAGTGCCTCAAGTAAATAATATGACTAATAATAGTGTAACTACTCAAACTACTACACAAAGTCCAGTGGCATCGCAAACATCTTTTGTTGTACAAAATTTTGCACCACCACAAAGTTCAAGTGTAGCTTTACAGAATATGAGTCAAGCTATTAATCAAAATAATATAATTAATCCAAATGTAGGATAATAAAATAAGGAAGGAGTTATTTATGATAGACTTTATAGTGTTAATTCTTTTATTAGCAATTGGTATATTTGGTATTTCATATTGGCTTAATAAAGGAGAGAATGTATATAAATTTTTTACTGATAGTGTAGCACAGGCTTATGATAAATATGCTCCTTACAGTTTTAAAGAAGTAAGAAAGAAAGTTAAGGAATTAGGTCAAGATTATACTCCTAAACAATATTTATCTCAGGTTATAATGTTTGCAGCTGGTGCAGGTGTTATTTCTTACTTATATTTTTATAATTTAATAATATCTATTATTTATGCTGCTATAGCTACAGCTTTTGTACCTTATTTAGCATATTTAAGATGTAATAAGATTTATTCTGAGTATATATTTGAACAAGTTCAAATATATACTACTAACGTAATAATGGAATTTAATACAACTCAATCATTTGTTAAGTCTTTAGAAGGTGTTAGAGACTCAGGTATTTTAGAAGATCCAGTACTCTCTGATGTTAAAACTATGATTGATATGTCATATCAAAATGGCACTATTGATGAATCAATAGAATACTTTAATCATAAATATCCTTATCATATGGTTAAGAATATGAACCAATTATTCTTACAGATTACTAAAGAAGGTGCTAGAGATTCTGGTCAATCTTTAGAAAATATGTCAATGGATATAGATGCTTTAGTAGAGGGTGTTTATAGAGATCAAATTGATAGAAAAGAATTCCATACTAGATTTATTACATTTGGTTTAGCATTATTCTTACTTGTAATGGTAATGCAATTCTTACTTGGTGTAGAATCTTATCAAGAATTATTAGGATTAATCTATGTTAAAGCTTTATTACATGGAATAATTATTATTAATTGTTTCTTCTTAATAAAGGGAGAAAAATTCTATTATGAAGATGTAGGAGCTGAGTAGTATGTATATAGAGATTGTTATTTTAGCAGCTATTATTCTATTTGGTTTAAACTACACTGGTAGAATTAATGCTAATAGATTTGTAGCAGATAATGAAGTTTATTTTAGAAAATTAAAAGAATCAGATTGGGACTTTTATGTAAAAGCAAGATATAGTGATAGAGTTAATGCTGATTTCTTATTTAATAATAGAGTAAGAGATGGTCTTATTACTATTGTATTAGTTAATGGTTTATTAATTTCTAATATTTCTTATGTAACTGTATTACTTTCATTTGTAATTGGTTATGTTGTATTTAAAAGTAAATATAATAGTTTAAAGAAATATTATAAAGCTCATTTAACTGATATAGATAGTATGTTACCTTACTATTTAAAGGGATTAGAAATCTTAATTCAACATTACACAGTACCTGTTGCACTTGGTAAATCTATATCAGATGCACCTGATATATTTAAAGAAGGTTTACAGGAAATGGTTAATCAAATTAATGATGGTGATGATACTATTACACCATATATGAATTTTGCTAAAACTTATCCTGTAAGAGACTCAATGAGAATGATGAGACTTTTATATCGTTTATCTTTAGGTAGTCAAGAACATAAACAAGAACAATTACTTACATTTTCAAGAACAATATCTAATTTACAACAAAAAGCTAGAGAACTTAAGTATAAGAACCGTTTAGAAAAAATGGAAGGTATGACAATGAAGATGTTAATAGCAACTGGTGTTGGTGTTATGATACTAATGGTATTTGCTATTATTAAGTTAATGAACATTTAATAAATATTGATAAAAACGTATAATAATTATATAATTAAATAGAATAATAGAAATGGAGGCTTTAATTATATGAAAGAAGCGACTGGAGAATTAAATATGACTGTTGTTACAGTAGTTGCAATTGCTGCTGTAGGTGCATTCTTCTATGCATTTATTTGGCCAGGTATTCAAGCAACTATTAAGGCTAGTACTTATTGTGCTGCAGCATATGGTTGTAATGCTGACAACACTAGTTGTAAATATCGTGATGAAAACGATAAAGAACATGATAAGTTAGATTGTAGTAGATATTTAACAAATAAATAATTTATTTTAATTTTATTAGAATAATAATTTAAGTTACATGGTGAATAATAGCACCACACATGCTGTTAAAACGCTATGTAACTTTTTTAATAAGAAAGGGGCAAGTACATGAAGGAGACATCTGGTGAATTAAATAGTGCTGTTATTATAATTGGTATTGCAGCTGCATTTTTAGCTTTTTTATATATTATTGTATGGCCTAGTTTAAGAGGCAATGTTAATAAAAATATTAGTTGTGATAAAGCTATATGCCTATCTGAACCTAATGATGATGGTAGTGTAACTTGTCATATGCCTAATAGTAATGTTAAGTGTAGCAAAGGACAATCTAATAACGACTGTTTTAAATGTGCTTGGAAAGGGTAGTATGATATGCGTGAGAGTATAGGTGCTGGTTCTATATTTACTATATTTATGGTATTTATATTTATATTTGTAGGATTTATATGTTTGCAAATAAATAGAACTAATGCGTTTGCTGTTAAAAACCAAATAGTTCAAACTATCCAAGCTAGTAATGGTGTTGATTTAGATGGTTGTAGTGGTAAGAAATGTAGTGGTGCTATGGCTGATATAGTTAGTTATATAACTAATAGAGGTTATAGAAATACTGGTAATGTACCAGCTAAGTTAACAATTGATGGAGCTGAAGCTTGGTCTTGTTTTAACAGAGAAGGTTCTAAAACTAGTAATAAACCTACATTTTGTATAGCAAGAATTGATGTTACACCTGATAGTGGAATTAAGAGTAGTGGTGGTAAATCTTATAATAGTGTTTGTAGTTCTAAGAAGGATAATACTTCTGAGTTTCCTGTTATGAGCTATTATAAAGTTGTAGTATTCTATCAACTTGATTTACCAGTTATGAATTCAATTTTTAATTTTACTGAAACAGGAGATACTAAGATAATGTATGGCTGTGAGGTGAATAGCTAATGAGACAGTCATATGGGTTAACTTGGATTTTAACTATTATGTTTACTTTTACAATGATATTTGTATCTTTTATAGCTTTATCTTTAAACTTTATGAAGAGTTATAGACTTAAAAACAATGTTGTAACTATTGCTGAAAACTATGAAGGATTTACTAAAGGTAGTAATGGTAAAGATGGTTCAATTAAAATTATTAATAATTATTTAAAATATAATGCTTATAGTGCTAAGGGTAGTTGTCCAGAAGGAAGTTATGGAATGCCAACACTTGAAAATGATGGTATATTTGTAACTGCTAGTGAAGGAGAAAAGTATTATTATTGCGTAGGTTTTGATAGTGCTTCAACTAGCGCTAATCCATATCAAGGTAGATTTAACATAACTTTATTCTTTAAATTTAATTTACCTTTATTAGGTGATTTATTTACATTTAGAGTAGATGGAGAAACTATAGTGTTACGTAATCCAATACCAAATTACATGCAAGATATTAACGGTTAAGTAAGGGAGACAATATAAATGAATGTTAAAATAGAAAATAAATATAGTGATCTATTAGATAATTTAGATATAGATTTTATTAAAAGTATAAAAGGTGAATTTACTCCTGAAGAAATAGTAATGCAATTTTCTAATTTCTTCTTTAATAAAATGATTTTAGATATTACTTCTATTAGAGACTATCAAGATATAACTAAGATTCAAGAGTTATCTGTTAATATGGATATGAGTAAAGTTATTTTATTATTAGATGATTCTGAAACAGTTAATAGTCCTAGATACTTATCTCAATTAGTATCTATGGGTATTTATAATTTTACTCAAGATGTTAATGCTTTAAAGTTTTTAATTGATAACCCAAATAGTTATAAGGATGTAGCTCAATATCATCAATTAAATAATATAGCTACACCTACAAATCCTACAAGTGTAGCGGATAACTCAAATAGTTTTGATGTCACAGGATACCTAGCTAATGATGTAATAGCAGAGAATACTAATTTAAGAATAATTGGCATTAAGAATGTTACTGAACATGCAGGTGCTACAACTTTAACTTATATGTTAAAGAAAGAATTAGAAAAGAAATATAAAGTAATTGCTTTAGAAGTAGATGATAATGATTTTGTATATTTTAATGATCACTCATTAAAACATACTAATCACTTAGATTTTTCTTCATTTATAGCCACTAATTATAACTGTGATGTAATATTAGTAGATTTAAATGATAAGGGACCAATTACTGCTTGTACTGAGGTATTATATTTAATTGAACCAGGATTAATTCAATTAAATAAATTAATTAGAAGAGATAGAAAAGTATTTGATAGATTAAAAGGTAAGAAGATAATATTAAATAGAAGTGTATTAGATGATTCTGATGTAGCTGATTTTGAATATGAAAGTCATAGTAGTGTTTATTATAATATTCCATATTTAGATGATAAGTTAGATACACATAAAGTATTAACTGATTTACTAATTAAGATGGGTTTTGCTAGATTAGACGTTGATGGTTCTGATCGTGGAGGAAAATTATTTAGTATATTTAAATAGCCTTAGAAGGCTATTTTTTTATGCTAATTTGCAAATTTAGTAATAAAGTATTAGAATATATGTCACTTAAGGGGGAAATTATATGGTACTTAAATATTTAATAGGTACGTCTAGCTATACTAATCCTAGTAGTTTAGATTTTTTAAATAAACAATTTAAGATTGATGTACCACTTATAACTGGAGCTACTATTACTTCTAATAAAAATAATATTAATTTATATGTAGGAAAAGAATTTAATAGAAGTGATTATGTTAGAGATTTTGATATTATTTCTAAGTATGATTTAGATTTAGAAGAACTTGCAGGTATCTATACAAAGGGATATAAGAAAGCTGTATTACTTAATTATAAGAAATATGAACCTGTATTAATTGGAATAAATGATAATGATATAGTAGTACCTGACTACTATGCTTTAAGAAATGAAATTGTTAAATTAATAAAATAACTTATCTTATAGATAAGTTATTTTTTGTTTGATATAATTCTAATTAGAATAGGTGATACTTAATGAAAAAAGGCTTTACATTAGTGGAATTACTAGCGGTTATTTCATTAATTGCAACTATTACTGTTGTAGCTATACCAGGCGTTAATAAAGTAAGAGAAGATGTAAATAAAAGCATGTTTTGTAAAAAAGTTGAGTTAGTTTTAAGTGCAGCAGAAAGATATGCAGAAGAACATAAAAATGCTTTATCACTTAGAAATAATAATATTGAAGATGGAAGCCCTTGTTTAGTTAATAAAACATTAAGAGAATTAATAGATGCAGGTGTTATAGAAAGTGAAAGTACTAATATAAAATCTTTTAAGAATCCTTTAACTAAAGAAGAAATGTTAGATGATATAGTAGCTTTCTATATGAAAGATGAAAATGTATATGCTATATATCAAGAAGATGAAGCATCTATGATAGAAGGTCAAAAGAAGTATAAAGAATTATGTGATGTTAAAGATGAAGATCACAAGTATGAAGTTAACTTATGTGGAGTTGAACATAGAACTAAAAGGGAAGATGAAGAGCAAAAGTTAACTTCAATAGATATATTTGAATCAACTATTAAAGTTAATGACTTTAAAGTTAAATCTTCTACATCTGGATATAATAATAGAGTTGTTAAAATAGAATCTAGTATTACAGGGGATGCTAGTCCAAAGGTATGTGTATCTACTACTGGTTTTGGTGTTGGTTGTAATTATGAAAACTATAATAATAGTATAAGTCTTACCTTAGCAAATAGTGATGATGCTTATAAAAACGGTGATACTTATACAATATATGTTGCTTTGAAGGCAAGTAATGGTAGTTTAACAACAGTGAAAGGTGATTATAAATTATATAAATATTGTGATAGTGAATCATCATTTAATAAAGTATCTGATAATAAAAGCACATGTGGTAAGTGTGGAGTTGCAACTTATAAGGAAAGTCAAAAGACTAATGATAAATACTTTAGTAGTGTATCATGCTCTACAAGAGATGTAGATAAGTCATGTGATCACCCAAGTTGCTGTGGAAGTGGCAATGAAAAAGATGTATACACTAGTTGGAGTACATGCTCAAAGAAATGTAATACAGGTACTCAGACAAGAACTTATAAAGTAGTATCTAAATGGGATGAAACTAAGGTGTGTAAGAATAGTGTAACTCAAACTCAGAATTGTAATACTACTAGTTGCTGTAGTGGTAATATAAGTGATTATACATATACTGATAGTGCTAACTGGTCAAGTTGTACAGCAAATAATGGAGTATGTGGCACTGGTAAGAAATATAAAACAAGAACATATTATTCTAAGTTAGATTCAAGTGTAGTATGTCAAACATCTAATACTGCAAATGTAACAAGTTGTGAAACTACAAGCTGTGCTACAACATTTAACTATACTGGTGGAGTACAAACATTTACTGCTCCATATAATGGTGTATTTACTTTAGAAGCATATGGAGCTCAAGGTGGATCAATTTATTCAATGGATACCCATAAATATGGATGGGGAGTTATTAATTTTATTGGAGGTAAAGGTGGTTACGCTACAGGAAAAATAAGACTTACTAAAGGACAAAAACTATATATTGCTGTTGGTGGTAAAGGTACTGATAAATCAAACTTTAGATATGACTTTGATACAACTTCTACTGGTACTAACGGTGGATATAATGGTGGAGGAAAAGGTGGAAACTCAAGCGTAACATCATGTCCAGGAATGGGTGGTGGTGGTGCTACATCAATTACTACTACAAATAGAGGAGTTCTAGCTAACTTTAATTCATACAGAAGTGAAATATTGCTTGTTGCCGGTGGAGGTGGCGGTGGTGCATTTAATGGTACTCCTGGTGCCGGTGGTGGTAGTAGTGGTGGTACTGGTAAGTGTAGTGTAGCTTCATCTTCTCCAACTTCTCCTGGTGGTACTCAATCTTCAGGATATAGTTTTGGTGTTGGACAAGTAGGTAGAAATGCAGTAAGTATGGAAGATAGTAGTTGCGAAGGTAACGGAGGTGGCGGTGGAGGCTACTTCGGTGGCAAAACTACTTCTTCTACAGGACAATACTCTGATAATGGTGGAGGAGGAGGTTCTGGTTATACTAGTACTTCTTTATCTAGTAGAAGTATGAGTAATGGTGTTCAATCTAGTAATGGTAAAGCAGTTATAACTTATTATAGTAGTTAAAAAAGCTTGCTTTTAGTTTAGTTTTCTTGTATATTATTCACGTACGAAGATTTCCCGTTAACAATGGACCTTCTTTCATGTTAATGAGTGCTTCATAAAATATTAAATAAAGGAGGATACTAATATGACTAAAGAAAGAAAAACTGAAATCATTAAAGAATTCCAAAAATCTAAAAATGATGTAGGTTCTGCTGAAGTTCAAGTTGCTTTATTAACTGAACAAATTAATAATTTAACTGAACACTTTAAGACTCATATTCACGATTTTAGTTCTAAACGTGGTTTACAAAAAATGGTAGGTAGAAGAAAGAAACTTCTTTCTTACTTAAAAGAAAACGACGTAGTTGCTTATCGTGAACTAATCAAAAAATTAAATTTAAGAAAATAGGCACTAATCTTTTTAGTGCTTTTTTATTTAGAAAGGTGTTTTTATGCATAAGAAGTTTACTTTAGAATTTGCTGGTAGAACTTTAACTATTGAATCAGATTGGGCAAAACAAGCTAATGGTGCTTGTTTAGTTAGATTTGGTGATACTGTAGTTTTATCTGCAGCTGTAATGGGTACTAATGTAGTAACACAAGATTTCTTCCCATTACAAGTTTTATATCAAGAAAGACTTTATTCAGTTGGTAAGATTCCTGGAGGTTTCATTAAAAGAGAAGGAAGACCTACAGATGAAGCTACTTTAGCTGCAAGAATTATTGATAGACCAATAAGACCAATGTTTGATGAAAGATTAAGAAATGAAATACAAGTAGTAAATACTGTACTTTCTGTAGATCAAGATAATTCACCAATAATGGCTGCATTACTTGGTTCATCACTTGCATTAGGCGTTTCTGAAATTCCATTTGATGGACCTGTTGCAGGTGTAGTTGTTGGTAAGATTGGTAAAGAATATATTATCAATCCAACTGTAGCAGAGTTAGAAGAATCTAAGATTAATTTAACAGTTGCTGGTACTAAAGAAGCTATTTGTATGGTTGAAGCTGGTGCTAGTTTTGCAACTGAAAAAGAAATGTTAGAAGCTATTAAATTTGGTCATGAAGCTATTAAGAAATTATGTGAATTCCAAGAAACTATTATTAAGGAAATTGGTAAAGAAAAAGTAGAACTTGATAAAGCTGAAATAGATCCAGATATTATTAAGATAACTAATGATTATGCTTATGATAAGATGATGGAAGCTATTACTATTAAAGATAAATTAGAATCAGTAAGAGCAGTTGATGCTTTAAAGAAAGAAACTATTGGACACTTTACTGAAGTATATATTAACGATGAAGATTTATCTTCTAAATTAAAAGATATCTCTAAGGTTTTAGATGAAATGGAAGGTAATATAGTAAGATATTTAATTACTGAAAAGAAGATAAGACCAGATGGAAGAGGTATGGATGAAATAAGACACTTAGATGCAGAAGTAGATATACTTCCAAGAACTCATGGTTCTGCAGTATTTACAAGAGGTCAAACTCAAAGTTTAGCTACTGTAACACTTGGACCTAAATCTGAACATCAAGTACTTGATGGACTTGGAATAGAGGATACTAAGAGATTTATGTTACATTATAATTTCCCAGCTTTCTCAGTTGGTGAAATAGGTAGATATGGATCTCCTGGTAGAAGAGAAATAGGACATGGTCATTTAGGTGAAAGAGCATTATCTTATGTAATTCCTTCTGAAGAAGAATTTCCATATACAATAAGAGTTGTATCTGAAATATTAGAAAGTAATGGTTCATCATCACAAGCTACAATTTGTGCTGGAACTTTAGCTTTAATGGCTGCTGGTGTACCAATCAAAGCACCAGTTGCTGGTATTGCTATGGGACTTATAACAAGTAAAGATAGTGATAAATATACTATCTTAACTGATATTCAAGGTTTAGAAGATCACATGGGTGATATGGACTTTAAAGTTGCTGGTACTAGAGATGGTATTACAGCATTACAAATGGATATTAAGATTAAAGGTGTAACAGATAAGATATTAAAAGATGCTTTAGCTCAAGCTAAGAAAGCTAGATTAGAAATCTTAGATGTAATGGAAGACACTATTAACCATCCAAGAGAAGAATTATCTCCATATGCTCCTAAGATTGAACAATTTACTATTAAACCTGAGAAGATTAAAGATGTAATTGGCAAGGGTGGAGAAATGATTACTAAGATCATTCAAGATGCTTCTAATGTAGTTGATGTTAATGATAAGAATGCTGTTAAAGTTGACTTAGAAGATGATGGTAGAGTAATTATTTATCACCAAGATCAAGAAATTATTAATAAGACTAAAGAATTAATCTTAAATGTTGTAAGAGAAGTTGAAGAAGGAAATATTTATACTGGTAAAGTAACTCGTGTAGAAGATTTTGGATGCTTTGTACAGTTATGGCCTGGTGCTGAAGGTTTAGTACATGTATCTGAACTTGCACATGAAAGAGTTAATAAACCAAGTGATATCTTAAAAGTAGGTGACGAGATAATCGTTAAGAGTTTAGGTTATGATAATAAGGGTAGATTAAATCTATCTAGAAAAGCTGCTCTACCTAAGCCACCTAAAAAAGAAGATAAGAAAGATAAAGAAACTAAATAAATAAAGAAACCTAGTTAATTAGGTTTCTTTTTTATGTGTATATATACTATTCATTAGTTTGCTTTTTATATATATTTATAGTAAAATTTTATGTGTTGAAAAGAGGTTTTCATATGTTTGAAAATATAGTAGTAACTATATACTATATATTATTTGCATTAAGTTTAATATATGGTATGTATTTTGCAATAACAGGTTTATTTGGATTTAAAAATTATCATAAAAGTATGTTTGGTAAACATAAACCTAAATATAAATTTGGTGTAATAATAGCTGGTAGAAATGAAGAAAAGGTTATACCTGCTTTAATTAAAACTATAAAAGAACAAAATTATCCTAAAGATTTATTTGAAATATTTGTAGTACCTAATAACTGTACTGATGACACTGAAGGAGTATCTAGAAAAGCTGGAGCTACAATTATTAATTGTACTGTTCCTGTTAAGGCTAAGGGTGATGCTTTAGAGTTTACTTTTGCTAAACTTACTAAAGAAAGAAAAGATTTAGATGCATTTATAATATTTGATGCTGATAACTTAGTACATCCAGATTTCTTAGCTAGAATGAATGATGCTTTATGTGAAGGTGTTGAAGTAGCTCAATGTTTTAGAGATTCTAAGAATATGAGTGATAACTGGTTAACTGGTTCTTATACAATTTTCTATTTTATGCAAAACTTCTTTATGAATAGAGCTCATATGAATTATTCAGCTTCTGCTGCAATAAATGGTACTGGTTTTATGGTTAAGAAAAATGTAGTAGCTGATGGATTCCATACAGTTACTTTAACTGAAGACTCTGAGTTTACTGGTCAATGTGCTTTAAGAGGAATTCAAGTAGCATTTGTAGAAGATGCAATTACTTATGATGAACATCCAAGTAACTTTATTGCATCATGGAAACAAAGAAAAAGATGGACTTCAGGTACACTTTCTTGTTTAAAAGTGTATGGTGGTAAGTTACTTAAGAACTTCTTTAAAACAGGCAATATAGCTAACTTTGATATGTTTATGTTATATGCTGCACCTGTTGTAGTAGTATTAGGTTTCTTTTTAATGATAGCTTTATTTATATTCCATATGTTAGATATTCAATTAAATGACTTCTTTAGTTATATGTATGCATCTGGTGCTTTATTCTTTATATTATTCTATGTATTAAATGTATTATTAAATATCTTTGTTGTTAAATATAATCATAAGAAAGTAGGAGATATCTTATCTGGTATATTCTTATTTACTTTATTTATTGCAACATGGATTCCAATTAATATTATTTGTATGATTAAGAAGACTGATACATGGGAACAAATTAAACATGATAGAGCTAATGTTAATTTAGATGATTTAGTTAGTAAGAAATAAAAAAGATTCACTTAGGTGAATCTTTTTTAGTGTTTATTAATTTCCATTATTATTGGTAGGATCATTGGATGTCTTCCAGTTAGTGTACTAATATATGGAGATAATTCTAAGATTATTTGATTTTTTAAATCTGTATAAGAATAGTTACCTTTATCTAGAGTTTGTTTTACTATTCCTGTTAATTTATGTTCTAATTTATTAATCAATTCTGCATTTTCATTTACCATTACAAAACCTCTTGTAGTTACATTTGGTTTTAATAGTAATTCTTTTTTTATTGGATCTACATTTATAATTGCCATTAGGACACCATCATGGCTCATTATTTTTCTTTCTTTAATAACTGAAGAACCAATGTCTCCAATTCTTGAACCATCAACATAGATGTCTCCAGCTTCAACAACTTCGCCTCTTTCAACGCCTTCGTTAGTTAAGTTAATAACGTCACCGTTTTTACAGATAAATACATTTTCTTCTTTAATACCACATTGAACTGCTAAGTTTTTATGCGCTATTAACATTCTGTATTCACCATGCATTGGCATGAAGTATTCTGGTGTTACAAGTCTTAACATTAATTTTAATTCTTCTTGTTTACCATGTCCTGATGTATGGATATCTGAGAATTCATGGTTAGTAAATACTTTTACACCTTTTAAATATAATTTATTAATAACTTTATTAATTGCTGCAGCATTACCTGGAATGGCTTTAGATGAGAATACAACTAAGTCATCAGGTAGTAGTGACACTTGTTTATGTTGACCATTTGCAATTCTTGATAGGGCTGCAAGTGGTTCACCTTGAGTACCTGTACATAAAATACATACTTCACTTGGTTTTAAGCTTTTAGCTTTAGCTGCATCTATAAAAGTAGAGCTATCTTTAATTAAACCGTTTTGTAGGGAAATATCAATTGCTGCGTCCATTGAACGACCAAATACAATAATTTGTCTTCCATTTTGTTTACAAGTTTCTACAATGTGTTTAATACGGTAGATATTAGATGCAAATGTTGCAACTATTACACGACCATTGTGTCTTGAGATAATATTTTTTAGTGTTTCATCTACACATGATTCTGATCTAGAGAAACCTGGTACTAGAGCATTAGTTGAATCTGCCATTAAAAGTTTTACGCCTTCAGAACCAATTTTTGCCATCTTTTGAATGTCTGGTGCAGGTCCAATTGGTGTTAAGTCAAACTTAAAGTCTCCAGTTTCAAATATTCTTCCTTGAGGAGTATCTATTACAATCGCGAAACTATCCGGTATGGAGTGTGTAGTAGTGATAAATTGTAAACTAAAATATTTAGTTTTTACTTCTGAGTCTTTATCAATAACTTCTAAGTCTTCATATTTGATATTGTTTTCTAAAAGTTTTTTATTAATTAAACTTACAGCAATTCTTGGAGCATAGATCTTTGGAATCTTAACACTATTAAGTAAGAATGTTATACCACCAATGTGATCTTCGTGTCCGTGTGTAATTACTAAAGCTTTTATTTTGTCTTCATTTTTCTTTAAAAATGTTATGTCTTGAATGACAAAATCAACACCCATTAATTCTTCGTCTGGGAATAATACACCAGCATCTACAATAATTAGTTCTTCTTTATGGGCAACAACATACATATTTTTACCGATTTCACCTAAGCCACCTAGACCGATAACTTGAGTTACGTCTTTACTATTTTTCATTAATTCACTTCTTTCTTTTTAAAATAAAAATTTATAAGGTTGTTTCGCTTTATGAAGTATAACACAGAAGTTTGTAATTGTCTATTTTTAATGATATACTTTTTTTGGGTGAAAATGTGATGAATAATAAAGGTTTTACACTTATTGAGTTACTAGCTGTTGTTGTTATTTTAGGTACTATTATGACTATGGCTGGTATGTCCGTTTTTGGAATTATTAATAAACAAAAAGAACAATTAGCTGAAGAGATGGTAAAGAATATAGAAGATGCTTCAATATTATTTACGGAACCAAGAGAATTAATGATTGGTTCTAAAGATAAATATACTGAGGAACTAGTATTAGAAAAAGGACTTAGTGCTGGTTATACTGGTAATTGTGTTGATTTAACTACTTTAGATAAAGCTGATAATAAAACAAATAGTAAGTTAAGAAATAAGGTATGTGTTGTTACTACAGTTAAAGTATTAAAAGAAAAGGGTTTATTTGAAGATTTATCAAATAATTGTGATGAAGATGCAAAAATATATATTTATAATACATATGTTAGAGTTGATACAGAATTAGCAAAGAAAACATATGGAAAATTAGTAAGTGTTATTAAACCAGCAGATGGTAAAACCGTTAATGAAGTTTGTATTAAATAGGGAGGTTTATATATGGGATTATTTGATAAACTAAAAGGATTAGTTACTAAAAATAGAGAAGTAAAAGAAACTAGTGAAGAATTAAATACTTATGATAAAGGGTTAACTAAAACTAGAGATGAATTTGTTTCTAAATTAAATGTATTAGGTATTAAATATACTAAAGTATCTGATGAATATTTTGATGAATTAGAAGAAATATTAATAATGGCTGATATTGGAGTTAATGTTGTAACTGAGTTAATAAAAAAACTTAGAGATAGAGTTAAATCGGAAAATATTAGTAATACTAAAGAATTAAATGAAACTATAGTAGATGAGTTATTCTTGATATATGTTAATGGAGAATCTTTAACAGATAAAATTAATATGGCAAGTGAAGGACCTACAGTTATTTTAATGGTAGGAGTTAATGGAGTTGGTAAAACAACTACTATTGGTAAACTTGCTAATAAATATAAGAATGATGGAAAGAAAGTAATGCTTATTGCTGCAGATACTTTTAGAGCTGGTGCTGTTGCCCAACTTAGAGAATGGAGTGAAAGAGTAGGAGTAGATTTCTTTGGAACTGAAGAAAAAGATCCTTCATCTGTAATATTTGATGGATTAACTAAAGCTATGGAAAATAATATAGATATAGTATTAATTGATACAGCAGGTAGATTACAAAATAAGGTTAACTTAATGAATGAGTTATCTAAGATGAATAAAGTAATTGAAAGAATAGTACCGGGTGCTCCACATGAGACATTATTAGTAGTAGATGCTACAACTGGTCAAAATGGTATAATGCAAGCTAAAGCATTTAAAGAAATAACTAATATTACTGGTATAGTATTAACTAAATTAGATGGTACTGCTAAGGGTGGTATTGTACTTGCTATTAAAAATGAGGTTAATATTCCAGTTAAGTTTATTGGACTTGGTGAAGGTATGAACGACTTACAACCATTTGATATAGAAAATTATATTTATGGTTTATTTAAGGATATGATGAATTAATGGATAGATTTTTACATTACAATAATTTATTTAGTATCTATAAGGATTTATTAACTGATAAAGAAAAAGAAATGTTTTCAATGTATTATCAAGATGACTTATCAATGAGTGAAATAGCAGATAATGAGGAAGTTTCACGTAGTAGAGTTGGTAATGTTATTAAGACTGTAGAAGAGAAATTAGACAACTATGAGAGTATAATTCATAAGCAAAAGATGCTAGATAGTATACAAAAGTGCATAAAAATGTCTGATTTAGAAGAAATTAGGGCAAATTTAGAAAGAATTATTTAAAAATTGTTGCAATTTTAGAGCGAAAGTAGTAGGGTAATAAGCACTTAGGGGGAGAGTTTATTATGAAGAAATTAGGTATTATCGCTTTAATTATTGCAACATTTTTTGTATTTAGTTCAGTAACTAATGCCAAAACAGTAATTTCATATAGTGATGGTGTTAAATGTGACGTTAAAGATGACTATGAAATTTGTACATTTAGCTTTACTGTTAATGGAGATGAAGCTCAAAAAAATAAAGTAGTAGTTGATCTTACATTAACAAATGTTACTATGAGTGAATTAAAAGGTTTAAATGGTTTTACTATTAAAAACATTACTAATACAAGTTTTGTTGTAGAAAGTGATGCAAACTCATTTAAAGCTGGTACTCATACTTTTGCATCTGCTAAGTTTACTAAAGTAGAAAAGGCTAAAGAATGTAAAGTAGAATATACTTACAACTTTTCTAAAGTTGATAGACAATGTAGTGCAGAAAATAATAAGTACTATTGTTTAAATGGTGAAACTTGTAGTTTAGAAGAATACAATAAGCAATGTAAAAAAGAAGAACCAAAATCATGTGTTATTAGAGATGGTAAATACTATGATAAAAATGGTAACGAAGTTTCAAAAGATGCTTACGATGTTAGTTGTAATATTGTAAACCCTGAAACTGGAGTAAGTGGTGTATCATTTGTAGTATTAGGTTTAGTTGCTATTGCTTCTGTATCTTTATATTTAATAACTAAAAAGAATTCAAAATTTATTAATTTATAATATAAATAAATTATTAATAAAAAGGGGGAATATAAATACTATCTTACAAAGATAGTATTTTTTTATATATTATAATATAATTTTTATAGTAG
>OCTW013377462.1_pt1 | contig 40964 bp, 64 predicted proteins | sample 1539671 | NCBI WGS metagenome assembly OCTW01 (sample SAMN02144230, study PRJEB22623) | gut metagenome | biome: sheep rumen | host: Ovis aries | place: New Zealand
GAAAGCAAAAATGCAAATAATCGATAGAATAAACACACAATTGGGATGGTTTGCAACCGATTATTTTTATGTTGTTGACACATGTGTAAATTATATAAATGAATTGGAAGTTTACTCATGGCAAGAGGATAAAGACAGTGTTCCAGAAGATGGCAACGACCACATGGTAAACTCTGTTCAATATTCATTTATACCTTATGCAAAGATAATTGGGATAGGAGATAATAAATAATGTGGTTAGGAGATAAGTTGAGAGAAATGGTTAAATCATGGTTAGATATTAGACCAGCACAAGGTCAAGGATTTGTAATTAATGAAAGTATGGATCATCAATCTAGTTGTATTAGAAATCAAATATGGTATAGAGGCGATAGTCATGAACTATCCGAATTTTACGGACAGTTACCTTATGCAGCAGATACATTCTGGGGAGCAGTACAAACTGCTGATATTAGAATAAAAAAATCACATACTGGACTTCCAAAGTTAATAATAAAAACATTGGTTAATACAGTTGTTACTGATTATTCTGGAGATGATGCCTCTGATGACTATTGGAATGAGGTAAACAAAGAAAATAAATTCGATACTAAAATGTTAAAGAAAATAGTTGTTGATACTCTAGTCTATGGAGATGGAGCATTAAAAATAAATTATGATCCTAATATTTCAGATAAGGCAATTTTAGAATGGGTTGATGGCTCAAAAGTAGAGTTTAAATATAAAAGAGGTAGATTAACAGATATTATCTTTAAATCATATCATGAGCAAAACAATAAAGTATATTTATTGGAAGAAGATTATGGATATGGTTATATAACATATAAGTTATATGATAATAAAAGAGAAGTTAACCTAAATACAGTTGAAGAATTAGGAAGCCTAAAAGATATTTCATTTGATAAAGAAATAATGTGGGCTGTTCCTATAATGTTCAATGAAAGTTCTAAATTTGTTGGAAGAGGAGAGTCAATATTTGATGGAAAATACGACTCTTTCGATAGCATAGATGAAATTACTTCTCAATGGTTAGAAGCAGTTAGAAGTGGTAGAGCAGTTAAATATATTCCAGAAGATTTACTTCCAAAAGATGCTGAAACTGGGGAAATAATAATGCCTAATCCATTTGATAATAAATTTATAAAAACACAAACAAGTATGAATGAAAATACTCAAAATAAAATTGATGTAGAACAACCAGAAATACCAACAGAAGAATATTTACAATCATACATAACATTTTTAGATTTATGTTTGCAAGGAATTATAAGCCCATCAACATTGGGAATTGATAATAAAAAATTAGATAATGCAGAGGCACAAAGAGAAAAAGAAAAGACAACTCTTTATACTCGTGGAATTATAATTGATACATTATCAGAATTTATTCCAGCAGTAATAAATACAGTTTTAAAAGCTAATTCTCAAATGCAAGGAGAACATACACTTCCAGAAGATAAAGACATTTCAGTTAAATTTGGAGAATATGCAAATCCATCATTTGAAGCACAAATAGAAACAATTAGCAAAGGTAAAACTGGAGGAATAATGTCAATTGAGGCTAGTGTTGATGAATTATATGGAGACTCTAAAACACAAGAATGGAAACAACAAGAAGTTGCAAGATTAAAAGCAGAACAAGGTGTTGTCGAAGAAGATATTCCAGCAGTAAATGGAGAATTAGACATAAATGAAATAGATATTGAAGAAACTCCACAAAATACAGAAAATGCTGAAAATAAAGAAATAGACAAACAGGAGAAAGGATTAAATGAATAATGAGTATGATATTTCACAAGCATTTCAAAGAATTGAAGAAACCTTGATAAAATCAATGTCAAGTAATCTAGGCAGACATCTTCGAGAAGAAACAAAAGAGGGAATGAATTGGAGTGCTTGGCAAGCAGAACAATTGAAATCATTAGAGGTATATAAGATTAGGAACAAAAAAAGGTTAAATAAAACCTTTTATAATATAAATACAGATATAAAGGACCTATTAAGAAAAAGCCGAGATGATGGAAAACTAGAACAAGAAAAATTGATTTTAGAGGCAATTGATAAAGGAAATTTCCAATCTAATGATAAACAGATAAATAAATTATGGCACATCTATCAAAAAAGCAAAAATTCAAGAATTAAGAAAAAACAAATTAGTAGAATTTATAGTAAAGTAAATCAATCTGAATCAGCTTTCTTTAAGGTTGATGAAAAGAAACTAAATGCTTTGATAGATGAAACCACAGAAAATTTGAAAAAGGCTGAAACATCAATATTAAGATATGCTAGTGATAAATACCGCAGCATAATATTTGATGCACAAGTTTATGCTAATACTGGAAGCGGAACTCCACAACAAGCAATAGACATGGCAACACATGATTTCTTACAAGGTGGAATAAATAATATTGAATATGCAAATGGTGCTAGAGTAAATATAAAATCTTATGTTGAAATGGCAATAAGAACTGCAAATTCAAGAGCACACATGCAAGGAGAGGGAGAAAAGAGAGATGCTTGGGGAGTTCACACAATATTAGTTCCAAATCGTGGTGGTGGTTGTCCTTATTGTGTTAAATTTCAAGGAAAAGTCTTTATTGATGATGTTTGGTCAAGTGGAACTGCTGAAGAAAGTAATTCAACAGGTTATCCATTATTAAGCAAAGCAATGAAAGAAAGATTGTTTCATCCTAATTGCAAAGACACAACAGTTACATATTTTCCAGAGGTAAATTCAGAAACAATTCCACCTACACCAGAGCAAGTCGAGGCTAAAAGAATTAGATATAATAGGGAACAAAAACTTAATTACATAGACAGAAACATTGAAAAATACAAACGATTAGAATTAGGAAGTTTAGATCCAGAAAATATAGAAAAATATCATAACAAAAGAATACAATGGCAAGAATACAAACAAAAATTTAAAGCAAATAGTAATTTATCTTTCAATGATATAAAACAAAATAATGAGTTGGATATTCCACAAATAATAGACAAAACAATAAAAGCAAATAATCAAACAATAAATAAAAGAGCAGAGGAATTTATAAATAAAAACTTAACAGATGATGACATTATTCAAGATAAATTGGAAAGAGGACCATTTACATATAGGAGAAATGATGATAAAATAGTCATAGATCCAAACCATAAAGATATTAGTTATTATAATATAGATGAGAGTATAGTTCATGAAATTATACACATGAAAGACATTAGAGAAAAAATAACTGATAGCAATTTCATAACATTAGATGATATTACCGAAAGAGCAAAATTATATATAAACAACAATTATAGTTATTTTTATAATTATGCAAGAAAATATGAAGATATGGCTTTCGGAGATATATTATCAGCATTGAGTAATGGAAGATTACCAGTAAAAGTTGGTCATAAACCAAAATACTGGGTAAATGACACAACTGTTATAAATGAATTAGCTGCTAATTTATTGAGTTCTGAAATAGTAGGTAATAGTGCAGTAGAAGAATTACTAAATGAAATACCACCATTGAAGGAATTAAGAAAGGAGTGCATGAAACTATGGCACATTTAAGTGAAAAAGCCAACGAATTATGCAAAAAATATGAGGAAAAATATAAAACTTTTCCAAGAGGTTGGGCTCATGGAGAAGAAACAATGAAAGAATATGAAGAATATTTGCAGAAAGAATTAGAAAAAAATAATTAAATATGTTATTAACTTTAGAGCCGAAAGGCTCTTTTTTAATATAAAAAATTTTAAAGAAAGTAGAGGTATTTTAAAATGGCAAGAACAAAAAACGAAAACAAGGAAAAAGAAGAAATCAAGGAGGAAGTTGTTACAGAAACAACTGAAAAGGTTGAAGAACCAAAAGCTGAAGAAATCACAAGCACAGGAGAAACTGCTGAAGAATTAACTGGAGAACCAGTTGAAGCTACAACAGAAGATGCAAAAGTTGAAGAAAATGCATCTAATGAAAAAGAAGATGCAGAGGTGCAAGTTACAGAAGAAACTGAAAAGGTTCCTACTGTAAAAGAAGTATTTAGAGATAAATACGATGAAAAAGTGGTTTATAAGGTTGGAGACATCTTTATTGAAGATGAAACAATGACAGATAATATTCCAGTAAAAATAAAAGATGGCCAATACAAAGTATCTACAAATAGATATGCCGAATTAAAAAGAAGTTTATATGTTGATTAATTAAGAGCTGAAAGGCTCTTTTTTATATGCTCCAAACACTGATGAGGGTAAAAGCATGTGTAAATTTAATAGTCAATTCAAGACTTAAAAAAGTAGGAGGTAGTGAGAATGGATGGAGAAACTAACACAAATAACAATGGTGTAAATAATTCAAATCCAAATGCCCAAAACACTACAGGGCAACAAACAAATCAAAATGCAAATCAAAATCAACCAACTGGAGTAATAGATTATGCAAAAATCCAAGAAATGATTGATGGTAGAAATGCAAAAACAGAAGATAGCATTTTAAAAAGCTATTTTCAAAAGCAAGGTTTATCTCAAGAGGAAATGGAAAGTGCAATTAGTTCTTTCAAAGCTCAAAGAGAAAACCAAGCAAACCAACAAAATAAAGAATTGTCAGATACTCAAAATTCTTTAAAAACTGAACAATTAAAAAATCAAAAGTTACAAATATCATTGAAAGCTTATAGCTTTGTAGATGAGTTAAATATAGATAACAAAACAATGCCATATTTATTGAAAATGGCTGATTTTTCTAATTGTGTTGATAAAGATGGAAAAGTAAATGATGACTCTTTAAAACAAGCACTACAAAAGGTCATTGATGATGTACCAGGATTAAAGAAACAAGTTCAAAATTCTGTAGGCATCACAGTTGGTGCTAACACTAATAATAATCAAGGTTCAAATTCTCCGTTATTTGACTTTGGATTTACTGGTGTAAGACCTAAAAAAAATAATTAAGAAAAGAGGTAAATTAAAATGAGTTTTGTAAAAGCAGATTTAAATTATGCTAAAGAATATTCACAAGCTTTAGCTCAAGCATATCCTTATGTGCTATATTTCGGTGCACTATGGAATGCAGTAAAAGGAGAAGTAAAATTCTTAAATAGTAATACAGTTATATTACCAAGTTTAACTGTAAAAGGAAGAAGTAATGGAGATAGAGATACAATAGGCTCTTTCGCTAGAAACTTCAATAATGCAGAGGAAACAAAAGTCCTTGCAAATCATAGAACATGGAATACATTAATCCATCCAAGAGATATTGAGGAAACAAATCATGTTGCTTCAATTCAAAATATCACAAAAGTATTCAATGAGGAACAAAAATTCCCAGAAATGGATGCTGAAATGATAACTTCTTTATATAAATTAAAGAATGAACAAGCAGCTATTACACCAAGCGATGTATTAACTGTTTCAAATGTATTAGCTAAATTCGATGCAATGATGGATGTTATGGATGAAGCTAGAGTTCCAGCAGCTGGTAGACTATTATATTGTGATACTTATGTTAAAACAATGATAGATACTGCAAAAGAAGCTGGAAGAATGTTAGGAGCTCAAGACAAAGCAGTTGCTAGATCACTAGATAGAATTGGAGAAGTTGAAGTAATTGGTGTTCCAACTACTGCAATGAAATCAGCTTACAAATTCACAGATGATGGATTTGAAGTTCAAGGCGATGAGTATAAGAAAAGTACAGATACAAGTGTTGTTACTGGTAAAACTTATTATACAAAAGCAGGAGATGTATACACAGCAGTTGCTGAACCAACTGGAAATCCATCTACTTCAAACTATTATGAAAAAACTGTTGAAGCTGCAAAAGCAGTAAAAATGATGTTAATTCATCCATCAGCAGTTATTCCAGTAATTTCTTATGACTTTGCACAATTAGGTGCACCAAGTTCATTATCACAAGGTAAATGGACATATTTCGAAGAGTCTTTTGAAGATGTATTTATTTTCAATAAGAAACATGCTGGTATTCAATTCTATATTGAACAATCAGCTTAAGGAAAGGTTGATAAATTATGAGTTTATATGCAGATAAGGACTACTACCAAAACACTTTTAAAGGTAGTAGTCTTTCTAGTGATGATGAATTAAATAAATATTTACAAGAAGCAACAGATGATATAAATACTTTGACTTTTAATAGGATAGTGAAAAAAGGTTTTAATAATCTTACTAACTTCCAAAAAGATATTATTCAAAGGGTATGTTGTCAGTTTGCTGATTTCAAATTTGAAAATGCTGATGTTATTGAGTCTATTTTATCTAGTTATTCAATAAATGGTGTATCTCAAAGTTTTGGAAATAATAACCTTAATGTTAAAGTAATCGAGGGAATTGCAATACCTTTTAGATTATATAAATTACTGGGACAGACTGGACTAACTTGCAAGAATGTGAGGTATTATCAATGAAATATCCTTCTCTAGTAAGAAAACAAGATTGTAAAACTGACATTCATGTAGTTTTATATAGTGATGAAATATCTGAAGAAGGAGCTCCTATAATTGTTTTGGAAGATGATTTTAAATGTAATTATCAAAACAAAGCAAAAAGAGTTCTAACAGATGAAAAGGTATCAGTTCAAGTTACTGGTACCTGTCTGTTTCATGAAGATATTGCCCCTAACATTACTGACCTACATAGTGGAAAAGTTATAATCTTTGGTAAAGAGCGAGATATCGCACAAGGAATAAAAGCAAGAAATCCAGATGGTTCAGTAAATTATGTTGAATTGGATATTGTATAATGTCGAACTTCGTAAAATCAACCATTAAGCTTAATATTCCAAGAATAAGTAGATTAGATAAAGCAACAACTACGGCATTGGAAGAAACAATTGAGGCATTAAAAACTGAAATTATAATGGCTCAAGTAATGCCTTTCGATACTGGTAACATGCAAAATAATTCTACATTTACAGATGTTTCAAAAAGCAGACAAGGTAGTGTTAGTTTAATTACTTCTACACCTTATGCTAGAAGAATGTATTATCATCCAGAATATAATTTCCAAACTAAAGAAAATGCTCATGCTCAAGGACAATGGCTAGAGCCTTGGATTAGTGGAAAGAATAAAAATTTTGTTGGTAAGGCATTTGCAAAATTCTATAAAAAGGAGGCTGGTTTATAATGTTAAAGTTAGTTGATATTAAAAACTGGTTAGTAAAATTAGATACTATAACAATTGCTCAACTCAATAAAATGGCAGTTAAGGATGTTAATAATGTAAGTGTAAAACAATTATTTAAAGATGGCTATATTGTTGCAGACCATTTTTATATAGGTAAATTAGATACAAAGAAAACAAAAGCTATTGGTGTTTATCAATTGCATCCTATTAATCCAAATGTGGCAGTAGGTGGATTGAATAACACAAAAATAAAAGAGAAAGATGTAAGTATTTTAATTCATTGGAACAATAATGCAAATGAAACAGAAACAAAAGCTCTCGAATTATATTATAAATTCATGAATGCTAGGAATTTTCAAATTACCGAAAATATTTTAGTAAATTATATTGACTTGCTTGTACCAGAGCCAATAGATGTTGGAACAGATAATGCCAATGTTTATGAAAGAGTGATACAAGCAAGATTTTATTATGAGGAGGTTTAGGAACATGTCAAATTCAGTAAGTGGAGTATATCCAGTATATGATAATGTATTTAAAATAGGAACTGCTGGAAAAGAATCAACTGCAAATGATATGAAAACAATTGCAGATTGCGAAACATTCTCTATATCAATGGATAACAATGTTGAAGAATGGAATCCAATGGACCAAGAAGGTTGGATAAGAAGAATGTTAACAGGAAAAGGATTTTCACTTTCTATTTCTGGAAAAAGAAATATTGGAGATAGTGGAAACGATTATGTTGCATCAAAATTATTTGCAAATGGAGCAAATGCAGAAACAAAATTTGAATGGACATTTAAGGATGGAACAACTGTAGCATTTGATTGTATTCTATCAGTAACTAATGCTGGAACAGGGGATAGTACTAATGTTGCACCTTTAGAATTTGAGGTTTTGTCAAACGGCAAACCAACAGTTACACCAGCAGCTTAAAACGAGCCTCAGTATTTCGGTACTGGGGCTTATTTTTTTTATTAAAAATTGAAATTTAGGAGGAATTAAAATGTCAAATAGTATTGATATTAGTGCAAAATTAAAAAAGGAGCCTATTAAAATAAAGTTAGCAGAGGGCAAAGAGTATGAGGTAGACAATAGTGCTGAAACTTTTGTAATAGTGCAAGATAAATTAAAGGATAAAGAATTTAGTATTGAAATTATGTATGAAGTAATTGAAATGCTAATGGGAAAGGATGCTTTAAAAGAAATAAAAGACATGAAATTGTCTGTACAAGGAACTGAATGTGTAATCATTGGTTTAATGGCAGCTATAAATGAAATATCTTACGAGGAAATGGAGAAACGATTTCCAAAACAGTGATGAAGCATTTTACGATTTAATTAATGATTTTGACCTAATTGAGAGTTCATTTGCTCAACAATATGGCATTAGAATTAGAAATGAAATAGATACTATGAAATGGGGAGAATTTTCAAGTCTGTTAAGTGGACTAAATGGCGATACTGCACTTGGAAATATTGTAAGAATTAGAAGTGAAAAGGATCCTAAAGTTATTAAAGATTTCTCTCTAAATGAAAAGAAAATAAGGTCGGAATGGTTAAATAGAAAAACTAAAAATGCAAAAGAAATAAGTCGTGAGAATTACGATAAGGCTATGGAAAGCATAAAAAATATGTTTTTATCCATGGCAAAACAAAATGAAAAGAAATGAGGTGGAAAAAATTGAGCCAAAATGTAGGAACAATAGATTTAGAGTTATTATTGAAAAGTGATAGATTTAAATCTGAATTAAAAGGTTTACAAGGACAAGCAAATCAAGCCTCAAATAAAATAGCTGGAGCATTAAGTAAAATAGGTAAGGCAGCAATAGCTGCTTTTTCTGTTACTGCAATAGTTAAATTTGGTAAAGCATGTTTAGATGTAGCAACCGAAACAAGTAATGCATGGATAGGATTAAACTCTATTCTTACTGGCCAAGGAAAGAGTTTTTCTCAAGCTCAAAAATTTATTCAAGAATATGTTAGTGATGGTTTAGTTCCATTGAATAATGCAGTTACTACTTATAAGAATTTAGCAGCAAGAGGTTATTCATCAGAACAAATTAAAAAGACTATGACAGCATTGAAAAATGCTGCGACATTTGGTAGACAAAGCACCTATTCATTAGGGGAGGCAGTACAAACTGCATCTGAAGGTCTTAAAAATGAAAATAGTATTTTAGTTGATAATGCTGGTGTAACTAAAAATGTTGCTAAAATGTGGGAAGATTATGCAAAATCAGTAGGAAAATCAACAAATCAATTAACACAGGCTGAAAAAATCGAAGCAGAAGTAAATGGAATATTGCAAGAAACAAAATTCCAAATGAACGATGCTGCGATTTATGCAAATACTTATTCTGGAAAAGTTGCTCAATTAAGTTATGCTTTTACTTCAATGAAAACTGCTATTGGTAATGTAATACAACCTATTGCAAAATTGCTTATCCCAGTTTTAACTTCAGCAGCAAATGCAGTTACAAGATTATTTACTGCTATTGCTGGTTTAATGTCAATGTTTGGATTAAAAGCAGATAGTGTTGAGACTGTTTCAAAAGGACTTGGAGGAGTTGCTGACAATGCAGACAAGGCAGCCGATGCCGTAAAAGGTGTTGGAGATAATGCAAGTAAAACTGGAAAGCAAGCAAAAAAGGCAGCATTACAATTAGCTGGTTTTGATGAAATGAATAAACTAACTGATAATAGTAGCAGTGGTTCTGGCGGTGGTTCCGGAGGAGGAGCTGGAGGAGGAACTTCAGCTTTGGCAGAGTCTTTAGATGTAACAACTAATATTGAGCAAGATACATCAGCATTTGATGGAATGCTTAATAAAGTAAAAGAATTAGCTGGAATATTTAAAGATGGATTTAGTGCAAGTTTTGGAGATACAAACTTTGATGGAATATTAACACACCTAGGAAATATTAAAACTGCATTGATAGATATTTTTACAGATCCTGGAGTAGTAAGCTCTGCTGATAATTTAGTTAAAACATGGAGCTATGCTTTTGGTCAATCTGTAGGAGCTATTGCAAGAATAGGAGTAAATATTGCTGAAGGTCTAGTTGGAAGTATTGATGGATATTTGCAAAAAAATTCTGGCAGAATAAAGAAATTCTTAATAAGCATGTTCGATGTAACTGCTGAAAGATTTACTTTTGTTGGGAATTTTATGGAGGCTATTGGAAAAATTTCAGATGTATTTTCTAGCAATGAGGCAAAATCAATTGGTACAAGTATTATAGAAATGTTTGCAAATCCTATTATGTCTGTATATGAAGTATTAAACAAATTTGTAACAGATTTAGTAAAACTATTAGTAACACCAGTAATAAATAACTGCGAACTAATAAAACAAACAATCCAAAATACTATGGGACCTATTTCAAGTATATTTGGAACATTAGCTGAAATAATGACTGCAATTGGAGACAAAATAAATGAAATCTATACAACATATATAAGCCCATTCTTTGAAAATTTATCACTTGGAATGTCAGATACATTCGGAAAATTTTTAGAGTTCTGGAATACTTATATTGTTCCATTTTTAGATAATGTTGCAGTTGGTTTTTCACAATTATGGGAAGAACATTTAAGTCCTTTGATGGATAAAATTGGAGGATTAATAGGTTCTATTGTTCAAGCAATTCAAGCATTATGGAATGGAGTTTTAAAACCAGTTATAGACTGGGTTATTCAAAATGTATTGCCTAAATTAGTCCCAGTATTTGAGGGATTGTGGAATACAATTAAAACAATATTCGGATACATTGCAGATGCCATAGGTGGAATAATTGATTTCTTTAAGGGATTAATTGATTTCATAGTTGGAGTATTTACTGGAGATTGGGACAAAGCATGGAATGGTATTAAAAATATATTCAATGGTATATGGGAAGCAATAAAAGGAATTGTTCAAGCAGTCTGGGAGGCAATAAAAGGAATTGTTACAAATACCATAAATGTGATAAAAACCGTAATAAGTACAGTATTTAATGCAATAAAGACTATAATTACTAACATTTGGAACGGGATTAAGACCTTTATTACAAATATTTGGAATGGCATTAGAGACATGATTTCTAATGTAATAAATGGCATAAAGAATACAATTTCAAATGTATTTAATGGCATAAAAACAACAATAACAAATATATGGAATAATATTTTAACTACTATTACAAATGTATGGAAATCAATTAAGACAAAGGTAAAAGAGGGTGCTCAAGGTGCTTGGGATGCAATTACTGGAATATTCAGTGGAATTGCAAATTGGTTTAAAAACATATTTACTCAAGCATGGACAAATGTAAAAAATGTGTTCAGCACTGGTGGAAAAATATTTGATGGAATTAAAGAGGGAATTGTAAATTTCTTTAAAACAATTGTCAATGGAATTATAAATGGTATTAACAAAGTTATTGCTATTCCATTTAATGCAATCAATAAAATATTAAGAAAAATAAATGGAATTAATATTTTAGGAGTTCAACCATTCACTTGGGTTCATGAATTTAATGTACCTCAAATTCCAGCATTGGCACAAGGTGGATATGTAGAGGCAAATACACCTAGATTAGCAGTAGTCGGAGATAACAAAACACAAGGAGAAATTATTTCTCCAGTAGATAAGATGAAAGAAACATTCTTAAGTGCATTACAAGAGTTTAGAAACATGAATGCTGGTATGGGTGGAGATTATGTTCCAATAGAAAACAATATCTCTGTTATTTTAGATGGCGAGGAAATTCAAAGACATCAAGATGCAAGAAAAGAAAGATTAGCACTTGCCACAAATGGAAGGAGGTATTGATAATGGCAACATATAGTGGAGATTTAATCAAATTAAATGGTCGTAGTTTTAGATGTATAACATCTTATAAGGTACAAAGAAATAAATTGTGGAGTTCTGATACTGGAAGAAATATGGCTGGAGTTATGAAAGGAACTCTAATAGGAAATTTCCCTAAAATTCAATTAGAAATAGAACCATTAGATGCTGAAGAAATGAGAGCATTAGAGCTCATTTTTGATTCGGCATCTTTTTCTGTTGAATATTACAACAATAAATATGGTTGTACTTGTACTGGAGATTATTATGCAAATGATTATGATGAGGACCTATATATAACAAGACTACCAGAATTAAAATATAAATCTTTTGCAGTAAATCTAATTCCAAATGAGGGGGAGGATAGACATGTTAGAAACAACTAATACTTTCAAAAATAAAATGAAAGTTTATGGAAAACGATTGAATGTTCTTCTTGGATTTGGAAATACAAAATTAGATAAAACACATGTTAAGAAACTTACTCATTCTGTAAATGGCGATTTGTTTACTTCTGTTATGAGGCAAATTGAATTAGAAATAGAAAATTATACAACAATAGATAAAAATAAAATTATGACAGTAAAACAAGTTCATGAAGCAGCTGTAAGAAAAGTCGATAAAACACAAGTAAAATATTTAGCAGAGGACCAAGACAAAGAATATACAGTTGACGAAGTAAATGAAATGAAAGTAAAAGAAACAAATCGTGCAAGAGTAAAATTCTTAATACCTCATGCAAAAAGAGAAAATATTGAAAATGCATCTACTCTAAATATTCAAATAGGAGTAAGACTATCAGAGTTTGAAAATTATGAATATTTAGATTGGGGAGAATTTGTTGTATATGACAAAGAAGAAAAAATTGATACACATTCATTAAAACTATATTTGTATGATCACATGATAGATAGTCATATAAAATATGTTGATAGTCCACTTAATTTGGATTATTCAACAGGAGATGTTACTGTATTAGATTTATTGAGAGCAATTTGTACTAAATTCGGATGGACATTAATTACAGAGGAATTTGCAAATGCAAATAAAATAATAAGCGAAGATAAATATGCAGAATTAACAGATTTTACTTATAGAGATATTTTAGATGAAATTGCAGCAGTTGCTGGTGGTTTTATAAAGATTATAAATAAAGACTTATATGTGGCTTATCCAACAGATACAGGAGAAACTATTGATGAAAATGACCTAGAAAAACTTACAATAGGAAAGAAAATAGGCGAATATAACACAATGGTTTTAGGAAGAAGTCCACAAGAAGATAATATTTATTATCCAAGTTCAGTTCCAGCTTCTGGAAGAGTCTCAATAAGAATAGACAATAATCAAATTATGGATAAAAACAGAAATGATTTTATTGAAGAAATATACAATCACATTAACGGACTATCTTATTATGTATTTGATTATAAATCCTTTGGCTTTGGATATTATGAGTTTGGAGATATTGTTACATTAAAAGATTTACATGAGAATGAATATAAAACAATATTATTCAACATTACTGTGGAAATAACATCTGGAATAATAGAAAAGGCAAATACAAAGGAGCCAAAATATAGTGATACTAAATATCAATATGCTACGAGTATTGAGAAAAGGATAACAAACACAGAAATAATTACCAATAAACAAGAAGGCAAAATTCAAGAAATAATTGAGGAACAACAAGGTGCGACTTCAAGAATGAACTATATGGAATCAACTATTGATGAAACAACAAGAACTATATCCGATTACAAAAAAGAAACAGACAATCAACTAGCAGAATTTCGAGAAAGTTTAGAGGGTTTGAATATAAACCTAAAAAACAATAGTGGTAATAATATTTTTTATTATGATACTGAATTTTGGAATGGAGATGCTATTGAAAGTTATACAAATACTGACACAAAGAAAAATACTGTAAGCGGAATGGGTTACAAATTATCAATAGGAAAAGTATCACAAGAGGCAACAGTAAAAAATGATATATATACAATTTCATTCTTATATAGAAACACAAATCAATTAGACAATACAACTGTTAATATTAATGGAATAGCAGAAAAATTAGGCTATACTGGTTCAGATTGGAGAGAATATACAAAACAAATAAAAGTTACAGATAATAGAATAATACTTGAATTTGAAACAGATACAAACGATGTAATAGATATTGCCGATGTAATGGGAAATATAGGATATGAAAAACAAGCATGGTCTCAAAATCCTAATGAAACTCATACAGATACCGTTGATATTGGTAAAGGAATAAAAGTAAAATCAAGCACAACAAATACAGAATTAAATGCTGACTCTGATGGAATTAGAGTTATAAACACAAATACGAGTGATGTTGTTGCAGAATTTACTGACAAAGGAATGGAAACTGAAGAAATGGTGGTTAGAGGAAAAGCTCGAATATCTGGTTTGTTATTTCAAGAAATTGAAACACAAACATGGATATCAAAATTATAGGGAAAGGAGGATTTTAGAGAATGGCAACAAGTGGTTCATTTAATACTGGTTCAGTAGGAAATTTTTATTTTACATTTGATTGGTATAGGACAGGCTATAATAGTTCAAGAAATGAGCATTATATCCATTATACACTTACTGCACATAATAGACCAGGATATTACAGAACTGTTTATTTAAAAGAATTATGGGTTGCAGGAACTAGAGTATTATACGAAGCGGGAACATCTGGAAATGGTAAATCGTATTATGATGGAGATGTAGTTAAATCCGGAGACATGACAATTGCTAGTTCTAATAGTGCTGGAGATGGTTCTTTTAGTGCATCGTTTGATGCTGGTGTTGGTAGTTATCCAAGTTCTAACTGTAGTGGTAGTGGTAGCTGGAATCTTGATAGAATACCAAGAAACCTCGATAGTATTAGTATATCAGAAAGAGCAAAAGGGTGGAATTACATTCAAGTTAATTGGTCATGTAGTCCTAAAAGAGACTGGACACAATATTCATTAAATGGTGGAGCATGGACAGATGCTGGAGATACTGTTGCAAGTGATGGAAAATCTGGTTGGTTCAATATTGGTGGATTATCAGAAAACACAAAATATACAGTTAAAGTTAGATTAAGAAGAGCTGATAGCGGATTATGGTCAGAGTCAAACACATTAACAATCACAACACCAAGTGGACATACATCTATTACACAATTTGTTGTAAATAAAGTTACTGGTAGAAGTGACCAATTAAAAATAACTTGGGCTGCTGGAAACGCATGTGATTATGGTTGGTATTCTATTGACAATGGTAAAACATGGGTAGGTGGATTAAGTTATCCAGACCAAATCATTAATGGTTTAAGTGGCGGAACATCATATAGTGTAAAAATAAGAGTTAGAAGGCAAGACTCTCAAATGACAACCGATAGTGGAACAGTTACACAAACGACATACACACAAACAAAATTTACTAAAAACAATGTAAATCATGTTAGTGGTTATAATGGTTTGAGCCAATTACAAGTAGAATGGGCGACAAATATAACTATTCAAAAATTAGAGTTGTCTTTGAATGATGGATCTAGTTGGACAGATAAAGGAAATCCAAATAGTACAAGTGGAAATTTCACAATTACAAGTCTTTCAATGAATACATACTATAATATAAAGTTAAGAGCAACAAGTAAAGATGGTTCTGTTGTAGTTACTACTGGAACGATAAAACAGAATACTTATAATAAAGTAACTGGTAATTTATATAAAAATGGTACAAAATTAAATGTTACAACTGGAATACAGATAACAACTACAGATGAATTGGAATTTAAAGATATTTCTAATCCAGCTGGTTGTACTTATAAAATATATTTTGAAACACCAGATAATACAAGAAGAATTACACAAAGCTCAACAAAATTGACTGCTGCACAAATACAGAGTATGTTTCAATATCTACCTAATAGCAATGTACAAGAATTTAATGTTGGAATTGCGACAATGAATGGTAGTACTGAAGCACAATATGTTGATTTTTATGGAAATCTTGTAATAACCAATTCAAATCCTACTTTCAATAATTTTACATACGAGGACACAGATGCAACTTGTAAGGTATTAACTGGAGGAAATCAAGGGATAATAAAAGGTTATTCAGATGTAAAAATCAATATTTCCAATGCAAATAAAGCAATTGGAAAAGATTATGCAACTATAAGTAAATACAGAGTAGTTATTGGAGAAAAACAAAAAGAAATCGCTTATTCTAGTTCATCAAATGTTAGTGGACAAATAGATAATGTTGTTAATAATGTTTTTACTGTCTATGCGATAGACTCAAGAGGAAATTCAACTGCTAAACAAATTAGTCCTAGTGCTTTTTATGATTATTCAAATATAAAAATCACAAAAGCAGAAATTGCAAGAACTAATGGTGTTGGCAAAGAAACAGAATTGTATTTTGAGGGGCAATACTGGAATCAGTCTTTTGGGAATATTACAAATGGAATAGTAGAATGTTATTATGAATATAAAACAACATCTTCTAATCAATGGGTTAGAGGAACAACAACATTGAATTTAACATTTGAGGGTAGCAAATTTATATTTAGAGGACTTATAAAAGGCGATGAAGGTGCAGAAGGATTTTCAGTAACTAATAATTTTAATGTTAGAGTATTTGTCAAAGATAGATTATCACAATCTACATTTGATTTAATACTTGGCTCTGGTACCCCACAACTTGCCGTAGCACAAGAAGGTGTTGCAGTAGGTGGAATGTATAGAGCTGATTTAGGAGAGGGTTTACAAATATGGGGTAAACTCTTTTTAAATGGTCAAGAAATTACAAATTGAAAGGAGATTTAAAAAATGTCAATTAGAACAGCTTTTTTAGGATTATTTAAATGGAATACTTCAGATGATGAAGATTTAAATAGCAATTTCGACATTGACACTGCTATGAATGATAACTGGGATATGATTGATGAGGCAGTAAGCAATTTAGATGGAAATAAGGTTGATAAGGTTGCTGGTAAACAATTATCTACAGAAGATTATTCAACAAATGAAAAAAACAAATTAAATGGTATAGCAAGTGGAGCACAGGTCAATGTTTTAGAAAATCTTACTATGGGAGGACAAGCATTAGAAAAAAATAACAAAACAATAGAAATAAAGGATCCCGAAGTAACAAATGCGAGACAATCTACTGCAAAAGGAAAAACATTTGAAAGTGTAGATGCTCGTATTGAAGAATTAGAAGCGGATGTTGATAACATAGAAACAACAAGAGGTCATGTTTATGGAATTAGAAGAAAAATAACAAGTAATTCTAGTTCTGCATGGGAGAGATTATTCGATAGCATTGGAAAAACTGCTACTGCCACAAAGAATGGTGGAACAGTACAAAATGATTTCGATAACTTGGCTCCTTGGTCTGAAATAAAATCATGTAATTATGATTTAACGACTAAAAAAATAAATGCTTGGTTTGGAGATGCAAACTTCAAATTTGATGGAACAAATGGAGATGTATTTACTCATATTCCAAAAACATATTGGAAAATCTATCAAGAAAATGATTACGATTATGTATTATTGGCAGATTATCCAAGAGCTGGTTTTATGGAAGTAGATGGTTTCTTTATTGGTAGATATAATGGTTCTGTTGTAAATGATGTTTTACATACATATAGCGGATTAGTTCCAACAACAAGTAAAAACAGAGGTCAATTTAGAACATTGGCAAATGCACTTGGAAATAATTTCTCTCAATTAGATTGGAGATATTTAGTTTTGCAAATGTTATATTTAGTAGAATATGCAACTTATAATTCTCAAAGTGCATTAGGTAATGGTATTCAAAGTCGTAAATATGTAAAAACAATTGTTGCAGAAAATAATACAAATAGAGCAATAATTGGAAGTGCTTCTGGATATTATGTAGGACAAATTATAAGAATTGGTACTTCAGATGGAGGAACACAAGTTGCAGATGCAAGAAAAATTACTGCAATTGAGGCTTATGATGAAGATGGTGTTACTGGGGCAGCACTAACTTTTGATGGAGCAGCAGTTAATATAGCAGTAGATAACTTTGTTTGTACAATGGCACAAATTACTGGCCAATGTGATGATTTAGGAATGAAATCTGGTTGTATAAACAATGATGGTTACCATTCTATGATTTATAGAGGTGTTGAAAATTTATTCGCAAATATATGGCAATTTGTTGATGGAATAAACATAAAAGATAGACTTGCATATATTTGTAAGGACCATTCTCAATATGCAGATAATGTATTCGCAGATCCATATAAGCCATTAGCTTATACAAATGCAGATGCAAACGGATATGTTAAAACACTTGGATTAGATGTAGATGAGCCATTCTTCAGATTTCCTACAGAAGTCGGTGGAAGTACATCTACATATATGGCAGACTACTATTACCAAAACACAGGAAACAGGGTTGCTCGTGTTGGTGGTAATTTCTACGATGGGGCTGGCGCTGGCTTGTGGTCTTGGTATTTCTACTACGACTCTTCGAGTGCGTATTGGAGCATCGGTTGTCGTGTTCTTATTGATAACCAGTAAAACGGGGGTTTGGGGGTGGTCAACCCCCATAATATTAAAAAAATCTATAAAATCATATTATATATAGACTTTATATAAAGGCTGATATAGTTAAAATAAAATTAAAAATATGCTATTATCATTTCAAACACAATTGAAAATATAGGGATTTGATGTGTGCTATGCCGAGCTTCACTTTCGGTTTCGAGGGTTGCTCATGTTGGTGGTAATTTCAACAATGGGGCTAACGATGGCTTGTGGTATTGGAATTTCAACAACGACTCTTCGAATGCGAATTGGAACATCGGTTGTCGTGTACTTATTTTTGAAATAATAATTATAACATTACACATCATTTTCCAGAGCCCTTGCTCGAAATAGAGTCGCAACTGGATTGGATTAGTAAGCCCATTATGGTTTGAAAGTCCGATAGACAAAAATAAGAAATTATTATATTACCAGAGGTGTGTTATGAAAAGAAAAGGCAATTTTTACTATGATATTTGCAATAAAGATAACATCAAAAAAGCAATAATTGAGGCAGCAAAAGGGAAAAAAGATAGAAGAAATGTGGCAAGGATAACAGAGAATATTGATAAATATGTCGATATTCTTTTTAATATGCTATCTAAAAAAGAAATACAATTATCTCCATATAAGAAAATGACAATACATGATGGTGCAAACAAAAAAGAGAGAATTATTTTCAAACCAGCATTTTTTCCAGACCAGTGTATTCATTGGTCATTAATGTTACAATTACAACCACTTTTACAAAAAGGGATGTATGAATATTGTTGTGCTAGTGTACCAAATAGGGGGATACATTATGGCTCAACATATATAAAAAGAATATTAAAAGATGACAGAAAAAACACAAAATATTGCTTAAAATTAGATATAAAAAAATTTTATCCTAGCATTGATAAAAATGTGTGCAAGAGAAAATTCAGAAGAATAATAAAAGATTATGATGTAATAGATTTAATTGATACCATAATTGATAGTAGTAGTGAGAGTGGATTACCTATTCGGTAATTTCACAAGTCAATGGTTTGCAAATTTTTATTTGCAAGATTTGGATCATTTCATAAAAGAAAAAATGAAAGTGAAATACTACTTAAGATATATGGATGACATGGTTTTATTTGGTAGAAACAAAAAAGAATTACACAAAATAAAACATGCAATAGATGAATTTTTAAAACCAGAGGGATTAAAATTAAAAGACAATTGGCAATTATTTAAAGTCGATTCTAGACCTTTAGATTTTTTAGGATATAGATTTTATAGAGGATATACAACATTGAGGCGAAGCAACTTTCTTCGAATTAAGCGAAGAGTTAAAAAAATTGTAAAACGAGGTTATATAAGGCTAACAGATGCCTATTCTATGATTTCATATCATGGGTGGCTATCTCATTGTGATAGTTTTAATTATAAAAATAAATATATTAAGCCTTATAAAATCACATTAAAAAAATGTAAAGGAGTGGTAAGCAATGGTAGAGGTAAACTTAAATTGTGAATCTGATAATAGACCAGATGAATATGCTATTGAAAATATACTAGATGGAAAGTGTGATATTGTATTATATGATAATATTGAAGAACATTCAAAAGAAGAAGATGGCGAAACAAGAACATACTATACTTACGATATATACAGAATAGTTAAAAATAATTATAGAGATACATTAGAAAATGACTTGTCTAATGAAACTGGATTTTTAGTATGGTTAAATTTTGCAAAAGAGCAATATGAAAATCAAGCTGAAGAAGTATCATTGGAAGAAAGGCTTTCTACTGCCGAAGCAGTAATTGCTGAAATTTTAGGTATGGAGGTATAGTCTATGAGTGCGATAGTAAAATTTTATGTATTACAAATAAAAATGAAAAAAATGACAATAGATGATGTTCCTTTAAAATGGAGGGAGCAAGTAAGAGAAGAATTAGAGAAAGAGTCTGAATAAGGCTCTTTTTTAATATCTACGAAAGGAGAAAAACAATGGAATTGTTGGAAGTTATTAAAGCCGTATTTCAATATGGTCGGCACGATAATAATGGCTGCATTATTCGTGTGGGTGTTTATCCAGGATAAGACAAAAAACAATAAAATGCTGGAAGATAACACAAAAATGCTCCAAGTTTTAACGGAAAGCAATAATAATATTGCAAAGTCATTAGATATAATTGCAAACAATTTAGTGACCATAGATAGTAAAGTTGATAGAAACTATCAAGAGTCATTAAAGGAAAGGAGTAAATTATGAAAAAGAAAATTTTAATAGCATTAGCCTGTATAATTGCAGTAGCTGGTGTTCTTTGTGGTATATATTTACCAAATTCAGAAATAAACAATACTATAAAAGATGTTCAGAATATTGTAACTGAACAAATTGAAATCGAGCAAGAGAAAGAAAAACAAAATATTATAATTACAAATGAAACTCAAGAAATTGTTGAAGAAACAATTGAAAAAGTCGATAATGGAGAGGACATTTCAACAACAGAAATAATTGAGAGTTCTGAAGAAGAGGAAGTTGATATTACTGATGAGGGAGCATTAGAAACCGATGCAGTAATAGAGCAAGAAAATATTAGTTATAATGGGGATAGCACAGGCGATGGGCTATCTCTTTTAGGTGCATATCAAGGATTAACATATTATTCACAAGCTGATAGTAGATGGGCTAGTGTAATGTATTCTAGTATTGGAGATAGTTCACAAACAATGAAATCTAGTGCATGTGGACCTACTTCAGCAGCTATTGTTGTAAGTAGCTCAAAAGGTGCAATATTACCTACTACAATGGCAAATTTAGCAGTAGCAAATGGATATAGGACATCAAATAATGGTACGGCATGGGCATATTTCCCATTTGTAGCTGACTATTTTGATTTTAATGAATATTATACAACATCAAGTTTTAATACAGCAATGGAGTATTTAAAAACAGATAAAGACAAAGATGGAAATGCAGATTATTATATAGTATGCTCATGTGGAAGTGGACTTTTCACTTCTGGAGGACATTATATTGCATTGGTTGCAAATAATGGGGGAACAATAACTGTATATGATCCATATTTGTATTCTGGAAAATTCAATACTGCATCAAGAAGAAATGCTGGTGTAGTTGTAAGTGGGAATAGTGCTTTCGTAAGTGAGAGCTCATTTAAAAACTATGCAAATTATAGATACTTTTGGATTTTCTCAAATGATAAAGGTAGTGGAAATTCAAATAAAAATACAAATACTGAAAATACAACATCAGTAAATTATACAAGATATGTTGCAACTCAAAGCTCAAATCTAAATGTTAGAACTGGAGCTTGGGGAACTGTAATAACATCATTAAGAAAAGGAACAGAAGTAACTGTTGTAGAAACAGATGGAGCATGGAGTAGAATAACAAGTCCAGTAAATGGATGGGTAAGTACGGGATATTTATCAAGTACATCTCCAACTGGAGAAATAACAACTACTACGACCTCTGGAATGCCAACAAGTGGCACAGTAAGAGTAAATACATCATTAAATGTAAGAACAGGACCAGGAACACAATATAAATATGTAAAAAGTTTATATAATGGAAACAATGTATATATTTATGAAAGTAGAAATGGTTGGTACAGAATAGGAACTAATTTATGGGTATGTGCAAAATATGTAAATACTTCAAATTCAGTTCCAAGTTCATCAAATTATAGTACAAGTATTGGAAGTTATTATAGACTAAAATATAATACTACATTATATAAAAATGGAAATTTGAGTGGAACAACCTATTCTTACCTAGCAAAAACACAAATAAAGGTCATTTCTCATTATTCAAATAGCATAGATTACATATATGTGCCTAAAACTGGTAGATATGCTTATTGTAAGGTTCAAGCCTTTAAATAGGTAAGTTATTGAATAAAAAATAAAAAAGGCTTAAAATCAATTCTCATGGGTTGATTTTTAACAATACCAGAAGAAAATATAAAAAACTTCTGGTATTGTTATTATGCCGTAAAAAAATTACGGTATTTTTTTCAATTTGTTTTGAATATCTAATAAAATGTTGAATGATTGTTGAAAAGTTGTATTATTCATGTCGAGTTCAGTAATTTTTTTTAATATTTTTTTAATCTCAACATTATTTGCATAATCAACAATATTAGAATTTTGTGGTAGATCATCTATCACTTTGTATTGTAGTTGCAAATTATCTAATTTTTTAGTATATTTTTCTAAAGAGGATATAGGAAATCCACATTTAATAATTTCAGGACTTAATGATGTGATTTTTAATCCTAATTTCTCATTTAGAATTTTTGCATCTTCATTTAAAATATTATAGAATATGCCGATTCTAAAAATATAAATCGAGGATGCATCTTTTTCTTTTAATTCATTATACTGCTTCAGTATTTTGCTCATGTTTTTCACTCTCCTTTTCATCTATCATTTCTAGTAGTTCTCCGAGGAGTACAACCAAAAGCTCTGCATAACATTTCAAGAGTATCAAAATGTATGCCATATAAATCTTTCTTGGTTAAATTTTTTAGAGACTGATAACTTCTTCCAGTTTGTACAGTTAACCAATAAAGTGATTTTCCATTTTCTTTCAGATATTCTTCGATTTTTAGATGTATCATATTAGCCTCCTTTCTATAATTGCAACTGTATATATTATAGAATGAAGTAAAATTTATTTTAACTATACTGTGTTTTATATAAAGTTGGGTGTATATATTGCAGGGTTATAATAATTGTGCTAAAATATGAATAAATAAAAAATGATTGGAGGCTTACGAATGCAAGTTCTATCACTCATTGATGAAGCACTAGAAAAATTACAAGATGGTAATTATACTGGTTGCGGAAACACATTAAAAAAATTAAAAGAAGATGTTATAAAAGCAAATCTAGACAAAGAATTGAATATTATAAATGATTTAGAAAATGATATAAAGTGAAAACATACTTTATATAAAGTCTAGAGGGGTTAAAAATATTTACATAATATGGTATAATATAATTAGCAAGAGAATATTCTCCGACTTTTAAAAGGAGGTAATATTAATGGAAGAAAAAGAATTGACACAAAGACTCATGAAGAAACAACCATTAAGATATAAATTGCTAATTATGATTAATAAAAATCTCATTCATGAGATATATAGGATGGCTTATATTGATTGCTATCAAAAAATAGATAAAAAATAGGATTTATCTACTTTTTATCTACTAAGTTGGAAATAACTGAATAAAACTGAACAAAATTACAGATAAAAAGTATTGATTTTATGCTATTTTAAGCAAACTGCGACAAAGGGATTTGATTTAAAACAAAACAGTAGGAAGCGGTGTTGTTGCCGATATATTAGAATAATAAATACAGTAATAGCAAGGGTTACAGAGATTTGTAGCACCTTGCTATTTTCTTATTTATCTACTTTTTATCTACTTAGTTTAGAATAGAGTCCATTAATTTTGTAGAATTTGCCTTTTTTTCTGGTAAACTATCTAAATATATTTCAGTTATTTTTATAGATGAATGACCTAGTAAATTCTTAATTGTAATTAAATCCGTTCCATGCATTAGTAATTGAGTTGCAAAAGTATGTCTTAAATCATGGAATTTTCTATATCTTAATCCAGCATTTTTTAATCTTCTTTGCCATTGTTTCAATAAATTTTTACTATTTATATATGTGTTATCTCTACCGAGGGAACACCATTGTATTAGTTCTTTCTTTATTTATAAGCATATTATAAACAGTATCATTCATTGGTATAGTTCTAATAGAGTTTTTACTTTTAGGCGATTGCAATTTCAAACTATAACTTCTTTTTTTCTTTTCATCATAATCTGCTGAATTACTTAAATTATGAATAATATGAATTAGTTTATTTTTAAAATCTAAATCAGACCATTGTAATCCTAGAATTTCGCCTTGCCTCATTCCTGTTGCGAGTGCAAAAATAACTATATCTTGATAATGGCTACCATCAAAGGCTGGAATCAGTATTTTTATTTCCTCTTCTGTAAAAAAATCAATTTTGTTTTTTCGTTCTAATATTTCTAAATCCTTTTTATTATCTTTGGGTAGTGTTACATTATTGCAAGGATTTTTAATTGTATATCCATCTTTTTCACAATACACAAAAAACAAATGCAGCAATTTATGAATAGCTTTTACTCTATATGGAGTCATTGGTTTTTCTGTGTGTTTTAATTTTAATTTCATCAACCTATCATAAAAGTTCTGAATATTTATTGATTTTAAATCTTTAATTGGTTGAGTTGAAATATCATCTGGCTCAATGTAATTTCTGTATAAGCCTTCATAACTTTCAAATGTAGATGGTTTTAATTCATGTTTTTTATGCTCAAATAACCATTTAGGGAATAAATCTGTAATAGTTATACAATCATTAAATTGTAATCCTAATTTTAGATTTTGGATATAATCTATTGCTTTTTGTTCCGCTTCTGATTTACTAGATCCATAAAAAACTTTCTTAATAGGTTCTCTATTTTCTTTATGTCCTATAGTTTTAGTTACTTTATAATAATTATAGCCATTTACATTGAAATTAGTCTTTCTTGCCAATTTATTCTACCTCCAATGCACATTTTTTTGACCAAACACTTGCAAATAAATGACTATTCATATATAATACAAATAGTCGTGTAAGTGTTTTATCTTTTGTACACTTACTATAGATTCTTTAGTTTTTTGAATTAAAGGGATAGTTAGAGCTAAATCATTATGAGGGGTTTAGGCTCTAACTATTTTTTAGTATTCATATTTAGGTCTAATTAACATCCATATTATCCAAAGACCACCAGTACAAAGTATTAAAATTAAATCTAATAAAAGATTATAATGCTTTTTTTGTTTTGTAGGACCAGTAGAAGATGCTGCTGCTGAAGCAGAATTGTTTATTATTATGTTTTTATCAGATTGTTTATTATAACTCTTTGTAGGTTCTCCACATGTAGGACATACGATTGCATTGTCATTCTCAATTTGATTTCCACAATGTTCACAATATTTCATAATTATTCTCCTTTCTAAAAATATATATTATAAAAATGCTGATTTCATTTCAACTCTAATAACTTTACCTATAATGTGTAAATCTGTAGCTTTTTCTTTCGGAAAGTATGGGTTTAATGGTTCTAATTCGTATTCATTGTTATCTAATATTAGAATTTTCCTAATAAGTAATTTATCATCATTAATCAATAAATATATTTTATTATTTTTTATACTAGAACACTTTTCAATTATTGCAGTATCCTCTGTTCCTAAAAGTGGCAACATTGAGTCATCTCTAGCAACAAATGCAATATATTCTTTGTTTTTTTCTAATTTGAAATTAGCATATATATATTCTTGTGCTGGATCAGTTATAAAAGAATTATTTTCTTTATTATAATTAATTCTAATAACAACTGGAATTTTATTATTTTTATTAGCAACATTGTCATCAAAAAAATCATCTGTCAAATAATCAGTATATCCACATACTTGCATTAGCTCTCTATAATTAGTCATGCCTTTAGAATTTGTAGCAATGCTATCAAGTATTTTTGGAGAAGGTGGCTTTTCTTTTTTCATATTCATGTATTCTGATAAATAACCTCTGCTAACACCAACTTTAGAGGAAAATTCTCTCTGTGTATCAAAGGTTTCATATATTTCTTTTAAAATTTTCGCAAATTTATTTTTATCAAACATAATAAAACCTCCCAAAACTATTGTACAACAAGCGTTCAAAAAAGTCAACAAAAAAAGTTGAAAATTTTTAACAAAAAGTGTTGACTTTTTTTATTTAATATAATAAAATGAATTTGGTCAAAAAAATGACCAAGAAAATATAAGAAAGGAAGAGGCAAAAAATGAGGTTAAATATTGAAGCAATAAACAAGCTAATTGAGTCACAATACAGGGGTAATACAACATGGTTTGCTGATGAGATTGGTGTAAATAGAAGCTACCTAACTATGATATTAAATGGTAAGCAAAAAGATGACAGCACTAAAGTAATCAATCATCTAGTAGCTTATTGCGAAAAGAAACACCTTAATTACAAAAACTATATTTTTTTACCTTAAATGGTCAAAAAAATGACCGAGAAAGGAGGGAGTATTTTGGAAGAACAGTGGATAAGCCTAAATCAATATGAAAAACGATTTAATTTAGGACATAACACAGTCTTACAAATGATAGCAAATCATGAAGTCGAGTACATCAGAACAGGCACAAGGTACAAAATTAAGGTTGGCAGTAAAAACACTGTTCCTAGAGAGATGTTCGAAAAAGAACAGGCTGCTAGAATTAAGGCAGAAACAACATTAGATTTACTTAAGAAAGTTTTAGAGGGAGGAAAATAAAATGAAAGTTGTAAACAAAGGAAAGTTTATTTCAAGAATAATTGAGTTACTTATTATAGTAGGTACAATTATTATTACACCAAAAGCAATTTCTTATGCAAATGCATGGAGAGGTTACAAAGGATTTGGAGGAGAATACCTAGTTCCAGTTTTAGGATTAATAGCAATATTAGTTATTGAAACAATTCTAGAGGAAAGAGAGGTAAAAGCACATGCCAGAAGATAAATTACATAAGTGTTATATATGGCACATTGTAACATTAGCAAAAATGAAATATCTATTAAGAGAATTAAAAGGAGGGAAAATAAAATGATAGGAAAACACACAGAGGAAGCTCAAAAAATTAAGCAATTAGAAGAAACAGTTGCTGCAAAAGATAAGGAAATTAAGGATATTAAATTTAGTTTGGCAGATATTTTATTAAGAATTAGAAACTTAAATGAGTCAAACGATTATGGGGATCCATCAGTAAAAAGAAGAAAAATTTCAGAATTGTGTACAGATACAAGATATGAATTACTTATTGATGAAATAGATGGATTTTACCAAAAAGAAAAAGCAAAAGTAATAAAACTACCTACAACCGACCAAAGCCATAGATAGTTTTTATAAAGAAAATTTATATAAATTCACTTTATTTGCATTTTATCATAAAAGTAAATTTGGTGCAATAGAAAGGAGAAAATTTTGGGAAAGCCAATGCAACGAAACAGAAATAAAAATAAAACAGTAAAAACTTGTGAGAATTGTATAAATTGTATGTATCAAGAAGCTGGAGATATGTATTGTGATGAGCACGAAGATTTTGCTCTAGTATATGATGAATTTTGTCCAACAGAAGATTATATGTGGTGCAAAGGAAAGAAATTTGAAGAGAGGTAGATAAAATGGAAACATGCAGTATTTGTGGAAAAAAGTATAAAGGTTATGGCAACAATGCTAGACCAGTAAATGATGGCAGATGTTGTGATGATTGCAATTATAAAGTAGTAATACCTAAAAGAATTGAAGTTTCAATGAGTATAAAACCACAAAAAAAATCAGATATGAAAGGTTGGTAAAAATGACTAGAGAAGAATGGTTAGAAGAAAGGAAAACTGGAATAGGTGGCTCGGATGCCTCTGCAATAGTAGGATTAAATCCATATAGCGATAACATTAAATTATGGGAAATCAAAACTAAAAGAGCAGAGCAAGATGATATTTCAGACAAGCCCTATGTAAAATATGGTGTTGCTATGGAAGATAATTTGAGACAAAGTTTTGCGATAAAACATCCAGAATTTGAAGTGATACATCAAGAAAATACAATAATTAGACATCCTAAATATCCATTTTTATTTGCTAGTTTAGATGGTATTCTAATCAATAAAGAAACTGGAGAAAAGGGAGTTCTAGAAATAAAAACATCAGAGATTTTAAGGAGTATGCAAAAAGAAAAATGGAATGATCGTGTTCCGGATAATTATTTTATACAGGTATTACATTATCTAAATGTAACTGGATTCTCTTTTGCATTCTTATTTGCAGAACTAACCTATTCAGATGATTTACAGATGACTAAAACATTTAAGTTTGACAGAAATAATTTAGCAGAAGATATAGATTATTTACAAGAAAAAGAAATTGAATTTTGGAAATATGTTGAAGAGGATAAAAGACCTCCGCTAGTATTACCAAATATGTAGAAAGGAAGATTTTAAAATGAATAAATATGAAAGTATTATTATAGTTGCTCCAACTGTAGATGAAAAAACTCAAAAGGAGATTGAAAACAAATATTCAAATCTAATTAAGGAAAACGGAAAGCTAGAAGAATTTAAAAGTCTAGGAAAGAAAATGTTAGCTTATGAAATCAAAAAGAATAAATATGGAATTTATTTTGAGATTGACTTTGAAAGCGAGGCATCTTTTATTACAGAGCTAGAAAGATAATATAGAATTGATGACAATATTATGAAATTTATAGTAGTTAAGAAGGAGGATTAATAATGGAATTAAAAGTTGAGGAAATAAAATCATTAGCACCTATTCAATTCAATTATGAAGATATTAAGAAATGGGTAACAGAGAAAGCAAAGGAATATAAGTCAGTAGTATATACAGAAGAAACAATTACTGCTGCAAAATCAGATAGAGCTACATTAAATAAGGTTGCAAAAGCAATAAACGATGAAAAAATTAGAATTAAGAAAGAGGTTTTAAAACCATTTGAAGATTTTGAAAATAAGTGTAAAGAACTTCAAGGAATAATTACAGATGCATCAAGTTCAATAGATGCACAGGTAAAAGCATTTGAAGAAAAAGAACAAAATGAGAAAAAAGAACAAATAAAAGCATTGTTCGATATCTACATAGGAGATTACAAAGATTTAATTTTATTTGACTTAATATTTAATCCTAGATGGTTAAATAAAACATACACAATGAAGAAAATTGAAGAAGAAATAAACCATTTAGTAGTTAAAACATCAGATGATATGAAAGTTTTAGAAGGACAAATAAAAGATGAAGTGATTTTAAAACAAGTACAAGCATTTTATTTTTCACATATTGCAGAGTCAGACTGTTTAAGTAGCTCTTTAAAATATGGAATGAATGTTATTGAGAGCAATAAGAAATTAGAAGAATTAAAACAACAACAAGAAGCTAGAAAAGAAGTACAAGTTCCTACCAAAGAAGAACAAGCACCAGTGGAAGAAAAATTACAAGTTATTGATTTTAGAGTAATGGTTACTCAAGAACAAAAGATGAAAATTAGAGAATTTTTAATTCAAAACAATATTAAATATGGACCAGTTCCAAGAAAGGAGGAAAAATAGATGGAAAAGAAGAAAAAACAAGATTGCAAATTTGATGTTCGATTAATCGAAAATGAAGAGGAAACACGAATTGAAGTTAAAGCTAAAAATGAAGAAAGTGTTTTAACAGCATTAGCAATGTTTGTTAAAGAAATAAAAGAGCATGGACATATAGCAGAACACAAAATCAGATATGCTTTTAATTTAGGAATGGGAATTAAAGACGAACAACCAAAAATACAAGTGAAAGAAATTCACATTACAAAAGAAAATGAAAATGAATTTAAAGAATTATTAAAAAAAATAACTGGGGAGGAATAAAAAATGCAAGAAAAATTAAATTTAGATAATGAGTTATTAAAACCTATGAAAGAAAAATTGGAAGATGCAATAAGCATGTACACAAAAAATGCAATTCTAACAGGAAAAGAATCAGAAATAACACTAAAAATAAGTGTTGGAGTTATTGAAAAAGAGAGGGAATTTAACGATAAAATTGAAAAATATTTACAACCTACTTATGAATTTCAATTTACAGAAAAAGTAAAAGAAGATAAGACAGCATATAAAGGTATGGCGGGATTTGATTATGCAGTTGAAATAAACGAAGAAAATGATGTTATTGTAAAAAATGTAAATGAACAACAAAGTTTATTTTAGAAAGGTAGGAACGAAAAATGGAAGTTAAAAATAGTTTAGTTAAAACACAGAAACAAACATTTAGTGCATTTTTAAGCACAGATGCAATGAAAAAGAAAATCAATGAAATGGTAGGAGGAGAAAAAGGTCAACAGTTTATTACTGCAATTATATCAGCAGTTAGTACAAATCCACAATTAGCAGAATGTGACCATTCAACAATTCTCTCTGCTGCATTAGTAGGACAGGCTCTTAATTTGAGCCCTAGTCCACAATTAGGACAATATTATATGGTTCCTTTTAATGATAATAAAAGAGGATGTAAGGTTGCTCAATTCCAAATTGGTTATAAAGGTTATATTCAATTAGCAATCAGAAGCGGATATTATAAAAAACTAAATGTATTAGCAATTAAAGAGGGCGAATTAGTAAAATATGATGCACTTAATGAAGATATTGAAGTTAAATTGATAGAAGATGAGGAGGAAAGAGAAAAAGCTCCAACAATTGGTTATTATGCTATGTTTGAATATCTAAATGGTTTCAGAAAAACATTATATTGGACAAAGAAACACATGGAAGCACATGCTGAAAAATATTCAATGGGCTATAAAGCACATAAAGGATACACATTCTGGGAAAAAGACTTTGATGGAATGGCATATAAAACAATGTTAAGACAATTAATTTCTAAATGGGGTATCATGAGTGTTGATATGCAAAAAGCTATGGAAAGCGACATGGCAGAAATAAAAGAAGATGGAACTTATGAATATGTTGATAATGAATTTGAAGTAACAGAATCAGTTCAAGAAGAAGAACAACAACCAGAACAACAACCAGTTACAGAAGAACAAAATCAAACTACAAATGAAGATGATCCATTTTTACAAAAATAAATTAGTATGAAAGGAAGAAAGTTATGTACACAGAGGGTTTTATCAATTTACATAGAAAAATTCTCGATTGGGAATGGTATGATGATAATAATGTCAAAATTGTTTTTATTCATTTATTATTAACAACTAACTGGACAAAAGCAAAATGGCATGGCATAGAAATTCTTCCTGGACAGAAAATAACATCTATTGGAAATTTAGCAAATGAAACTAATTTATCAACTCAACAAGTAAGAACGGTACTGAATAAACTAGAAAAAACTCGGAGAAATAACAATCAAAACAACAAACAAATATACTCTCATAACCATTGAAAACTATGGACTTTATCAATCTAAAGGCGAAAAGATAACAAACAAATCAACAAACGAGCAACATTCAAATAACAAACAAATAACAAACGAGCAACAACAATATAATAAAGATAATAATAATAATAAGGATAATAAAAATAATAAATTAAATAAAATAAAATTAAATTCTTTGTATTTATTTATAAATAAAAAGAATAACAAATTCAAAGGGCTGAATGAAACAGATAGAATATCAATTGAGAATACATTAAAACAACTGGAATTATACATAGGAGAACATGATACATATTTACCAGAAGAAATGAAATTCGATTTACAATTAAAATATTATGCAATAACTCAAATATATTTAAGCCCATATAAGATATATTTATTAAATTTAAAAGAGAAATTATTTACAAGAATATTTCTAGCAGCAAAAAAGTATTGTCCTGTTACAATTGATGATGAAGATAAATTAGAAGATTTTATGAATTACTTTATTGTATGTTTTAGAAATGAACTGGAGAAAAAGAATGGTTGAAAGAAGAAAATATCCAAAGTTAACTGGAATTTGTGAAAAGGCAATTCAAAATAATTGGTGTTTAGGTTGTCAGAAGTTAGAAGATTATAATTTTACTGGAGTGAATTACTGCAAATATGTTGATATTGGGAAGAAAGAACATCTTCCCGATGTCGGCAAAATGGTATCAGATTATCAACAATTAAAAATATGACATCTCAAAATCAATTTTAAGGCGATTTATTTTTTAGACATGTAATTTTATTATTGCATGATAAAAAATTAAAATCAGCCATAAATTTTATCAAATTTGGTATAAAAAAATGACCATCATTGTATAAAATTTTAAAACGAAACTAACTGATAAGAAAAAAGGAGAAATGATAAATTATGAAGATTAATTTTATTGTTCAAGGAAAAGTACAAGCCAAGCAAAGACCTAGATTTAATGGAAAATTTGCATATACACCGAAAGAAACAATTGCCTATGAAAACTGGGTTAGAACATGCTTTTTAGAAAAATACAGAGGGCAACAGCCATTAGAAAAACCATTAAAAGTAAAAATAATTGCATATTATGAAGTTCCAAAAAGTGCAAGCAAAAAGAAAAAACAACAAATGCTGAATGATGAAATATATCCAACTGTAAAACCAGACACAGACAATATTGCAAAAAGTATATTGGATTCATTAAATGGAATTGCATATTTAGATGATAAGCAAGTTGTTAAATTAGAGGTTGAAAAATATTATTCACAAAATGCAAATGTTGCAGTAATGATAGAGGAGATTTAATTATGAAAATTGAAGATACCTACAATATACATAAAATAATATGGTGTATTTTTCCCCATTTTAAATCTAAATTTCTATGCAAAAAAGGAAAACACAATTATCTACTACATTCAAAAACAATAACATACGAACCAATTATTGAAGAAGATGGACACAATAAAATATTAAGAGTTCCAAGAGAACATATTACATATCTGAAATGTGAATGTTGTGGAAGAGAGGAGAAAGCCGAATGAAGCAAATGATTTATTCTACAGAATCAAAAAGAGAAGTATTAGCAACAGGTTTTTGTTTTGGATTACTATATTTTATTATGAATTTAGGATTACATCCAACTGCATATATAAAAATGCCTAACAATTCAAAAATAGATGAAAACGATATAGATGTGCATGGAGGAGTTACATATTCAAATGACCATTTATGGATAAGTGATAATGAAAAAATAAATGGAAAGTTTATTGGTTGGGATTATGGACATTATGGAGATTATGGAGGCTATGAGGAACTATTACCATTAGAATTTAGAAGTGGTGGAAAAAGATGGACCACAGAAGAAATATACAAGGAAGTTAGAGAAGCATGTTATCAAATTCAGAAAAAGGAGGGAGAGGCAAAAGATGAAATGCACAGGTAAAGAATGGGATCATTGCAGAGTGGAAAAAATGGGATGTACTGGTTGCCATTATGATGAATATAAATTGTGTTATGTTGATGGACATAAAGCATGGTTCACAAATAATTTTGAGAAACAATGGGGAGATGACTGGGATGATGCACCATACGAACACAATGCTGGTTTGCCTTATGACCATTGGAGCGAACTTATAGAAGATAATGAGGATATATTCAAAAGGAAATGGAAACATCATGAAATAAAACACAAAGTATTATATTTTGAAACTGAAGATTGGGATGAGGTATTGCCATGTGATAATTTTTCAAATAGTCCATATTCAGTAGAAGGAATAAACAAACATGCAGTTGCATGGATACATACAGATAAATATAACATATTAGCTGGAATAACAATGGAAGAATTTATTGACATTATAGAAAAACATGGTGGAACAATATATTTGCCAAGGGGGAAAAACATAAATGAATAAAGATAATGCTGGAACTATATTAATACCAATATATAATGACACAGAATATCAATATCATGAATGTTCAGAATGTAAAAACAAATTATATTTTCAAGAAGATATATTTATTCCACTATATTTTGAAGAAACAGAAAAAATAAAATTCTGTCCGTATTGTGGCAAGGAAATAATAAGAGTAACAGAGCCAAAATATGAAGTTGAACCAAATTTTGATTGGTTAGATGTGTTTCAAGAAATATTAGATAAAGCCGATAGAGAAATAGAATACGAAATATTTTGCAAAATGGATAGAGAAAAACAAAACGAATTAATTGACAAATGCAGATTTGGAAGAGAATATTTTGGCAGTTGTTTGAGTTGGAATGACAAGAAAAGTACATGTGAAATTATTAAGGAAATAGCACACAGAAAGCCACATTATTCATATATCAACAAATTAAAAAATGAATTTAAAAATAAATAATACAAAGGAGGCAATACCATGCAGCTAGACAATATGGAAGAGGTAAAAAAGGTAATTACTGATTTTAAAAGTATTTTTACAAATATTTATGATGTAAAAAAAGAATTAGAGGACCAACTATCAATAAAAGATGATGAAACGACAGATTACTTACATGAACTTGAATTAGGAAATTTAAATGCTATTGAAGTTATGGCAACAGCTAAAAAGTTAATTCATTCTAGGAAAGAAAGAAGAATAATAAAGGAAAAGCTGGAGCTTATAAAAACCACAAAAGGCTTTGTTGACAATTACATAGTAAAAGGAATAGTTGGAGATTTAGAGCAGGTAGTAGAAAACATAGATACATTAAAAAGAAATCAAGAGAATAGGCAATATACACCTAGGATTTTGAAAGATTTGAAATGTGCAAAAAAGAAAAAGGAGAAAACTAATGAATGAAATTGAAATTGAGGGTGTAAAAATTCAATATAATTCATGTTTTGTAAGAATAGTTAATTCCTATTTAATTACAGATGAAAAGAAAATGACACTTATATTGATATTATTTAAAAAGAGGACAAACTATCAGAGCAAAAGAAGTTATAAAAGTTGGTTAAAAGAATGGAAAACACATAATAGATTATATAGATTAGGTTTATTTAGGTCACACACAAGAGATTGTGATCTAGAAGAAAACGAAAAATTACATAGATTGATAGCTTATCAAATATTAGGGAATTAAGGAGAAATATAATGAGGAAAAAAACTTTATTAGAAAAATATTGTAGAAAAATTCACATTCCTTATGATGAGTCGATAGGAAATACATTTGGTTTCCTATCTTATCAATTAAATTATCAAGCTTGTAAATTAAGAAGTGAAATAATAAAGGAGGCAAGGAAAAATGGGAACAATACTATTCGTTTTTGTGGTAAGTTTTTTAATAGGTTTCGCAGTTAGTTATTATGGAATAAAAGATGACATAAAGGCTGCTAAAAATCTAGATGAATTAAAAATTAAATATAATGTGAGGGATGCAGATGGCTAGAAATGTATGTTTAGATTGTGGATATTTTCTCAATTGCAATTTAGCAAGTGAGCATTTAACCTATTGTGAAAAATTTGTTAAAGCACATAGGACAATATCAAAAATTGAAAATAGAAAGGAAGATGATTATGGGAAGTTTAGCAAGGAAAATTCAAAGACAACAATTGATGAAAGAACACAAAAAAGCACATGCAAAAGTGAAATTCGACAAAATTTGGGAGCAATTTCAAAAAAATCAAAGGAGAAAGGAGGGAAAGAAGTAATGAATGATAGAGCAAAATACACAAACACAACCGAAGAACAGCAAAATAGAATTGATGATGTTAGAAATATGTTTTCTGATGTGTACGATTTTATAGAAACAAACTGCAAACCAAGCAGAGAGACATCATTAGCAATTACAAAAATAGAAGAGGCTCAATTTTGGGCAATAAAAGGAATTACAAGAGAAAAGCCAGAAGAAACTAAAAACATAACTGGCAGTATGACAGATGAAAATGGAAATTTATTATTTTAATGGAGGTATTTAAAATGGGAGATGAAAAATTTATAAATAAGTGTAAAGAAATAGTTAGAAAATATGAAATGGATCATTTGGATAAAAGTGATAATGTTCCAGAGTTTGATGTTTTTGTTGTTTGGCAATGTAAAACATTACAAAATAACAAGGCATTATTAAGTACAACATTATTTAATGGAATGTATTATGAATGTACATATAATGGAGACAAAAAAGAGCTATATTTAGATGCTTATAAGAAATTTGAAAATAGATGTATAAATATGGAGGAGGAATAAAAATGGCACTAGATAGAGTATTTTGTACACCAACAGTAACAGTTGACCAGGATAAATATGATGAATTAGTAAAATATAAAATCTTATACAAAGAAAGGATAGATAAAAATATGAAAATAATGATTAGTCAGCCAATGAATGGCAAAACACAAGAGCAAATAGAAGAAGAAAGAGCAGATTTAGTAAAAAGTTTAGAGGAGAAAGGCTACGAAGTTGTGAATACAATATTTGCAGAAACACCAGACGAGGCACAAGATAAACCACTATTTTATTTAGCAAAATCTATTGATGCAATGAGTAAAGTAGATGCAGTTATATTTATGAAAGGTTGGGAAGATGCTAGAGGTTGCAAAATAGAGCATGAGATAGCAGTAAAATACAACAAATTTATAAAAGAGATGTAATAAAAATTAAAGAATCTAACGACACCTAATAATACAAAAGAAGATTAGGAGTGGTGCAATGACTAGAAAAGATTTAAAAGATTTTAGAAATAGAAAAAAATACATAAAATCAAAATTGGAATTTCTTGAAGAAGAAGAAACAAGAATAATGAATATAACTCAAAAAATGGATGGGATGCCTCATGCAAAAAATAAGACAAGCTATGAGCTAGAGAAGTTTTTAGATGAAAAAAATGAAATATTACAGAAAGAATTGCAGCAATTTAAAGAATACACAAAAGAATTATATGACCAATTAAATCAATTGAAACCACTCTATGCAACAATATTACAAGAGAATTATATAAATGGAAAGACATTAGAAGAGGTTTCTGTAGTAGTTCATTATAGTTATTATAAAACTTGTCATCTCAACGGAGAGGCTCTAAATGAGTTCGATAAATTAGACAAAAATAAAAGTGAGCAAAAAAAAGCAAGAAAGAGCAAATAAAAATGTGCTATTATAGTATTATCATAGTTATGTAGTAGAGGTAATTCCGTTTAAAAATGTGGGGTTGCCTCTAATTTTTATAATATATTTTCAATTGTGTTTTAGAAAAGAGGTATATTATGAAAATTGAAAATGCAGAAATCAGAACTATGGATTTAGCAAAATTAAAACCAGCTAAATACAATCCAAGAATTGAACTACAACCAGATGATGATACTTACAAAAGAATTAAGGCAAGTATTACCAAATTTGGAGTGGTAGATCCATTAGTAGTTAATAAAAGAAATGGATTATATACAATAGTTGGTGGACACCAAAGATACAACATATTAAAAGAACTAGGGTACAAAGAAATTCAATGTGTTTTAGTAGATTTAGATGAAGTTGATGAAATAGAACTTAATTTATCTCTAAATAAAAACACAGGTTTCTGGGACAATGAAAAATTGAAAGATTTATTTACTAATATTGATTTTGATGAAGCGGAACAGTATATTACTGGTTTCTCAAATGAAGAAATTGAAAATCTAAAAATGGATTTCATTGAAGATTTAGTAAATGAAGATTTTTCAGACATGGGAAGTAAGCCACTAGATAAGTTCTCAATGACATTTACTATTGACAAGATATATGAAGAAAAGTATTTGGCTTATGTTAAGCTATTTGGAAAAGATAAGTTAATCGAATTAATGACTGCTGAAGTTGTTAAGGAGGTGGACTAATATGCCAAGTTGTGGAAGTCAAGTAGTTTTATGTGATGTACCAATAAGATTTGACACATACAAAGGTTGCTCACATGCTTGTAAATATTGTTTTGTACAGAGAAAAAAAGACATTTCTGATATAGACAAAGGAGAAACTGCAAAAGCATTAGAAAACTTTATAAATGGTCATAGGGGTAATGATTTAAAATGGTGCGATTGGAATATTCCTATTCATTGGGGTGGAATGAGTGATCCATTTCAACCAGCTGAAAAAAGATATAGATTATCTTATGAATGTTTAAAAGTATTGGCCAAGACTCAATATCCTTTTATTGTTTCCACAAAAGGAAAGCTAATTGTGGAAAAAGACTATTTAGATTTATTAAGTAAATGCAATTGTGTGGTTCAAATAAGCATGATATGTTCTAAATATGATAAATTAGAATTAGGAGCACCAACTTATGAAGAAAGACTTGAAATGTGTAGAATTTTGTCGAAAAAAGTAAAAAGAGTAATTGTCAGAATACAACCATATATGACACAGGTATTTAAAGATGTCAAAGATAATATGAAAAGACTATCAGAAGCGGGAGTATATGGAGTTGTTGTTGAGGGAATGAAATTTGCTAAAAAAAGAGGCAAATTGATAAAAGTTGGAGGCGATTTTGTATATCCAAAAGAAGTATTGCAAAAAGATTTCATCCAATTAAAAGAAGAGGCACACAAATATGGATTAAAATTCTACTGTGGAGAAAACAGATTAAGAACTTTAGGAGATGCAATGTGTTGTTGTGGAATAGATAACCTAGAGGGATTTAAGGGAAATTCATATAATTTATGCCATATTATAAATAATAAGGAAACAGAAGTAACCGCTTCCATGAAAGAAAAAGGGAGTGCTGCTATTTTAGGCAGAATGAAACAGACAACTCTAGGAAAACTAAAATATAAAGGACAAACTTTTGAAGATGGAATGAAAACCGAATACATAGATAATAAAGAGCTCTACGATACAATATTTGGTAAATCTTAATAGAAAGGATGATAAGGTAATGTGGATATTAAAGCGATTAAAGAAAAATATGATAATAATGTTCCATTAAAAGATATTGCCAAGAGACACCATATTACTTTAAATAAATTAAATTCTATTATAAAAACTCAAGGCTGGCACAGAAAAAGGAGAGGCGGAACAAAAGGCAATAAAGGTGGTCGAGGAGTCAAAGGAAATAAAGGCAATAAAAATGCTCATCCACCAAAAGACAACCAAAATGCAGTTGTTACGGGATATTATTCAAAGTTTAGGAATTTATTTTCTGAAGAAGAACAATCAATTCTAAATTCAGATAATGTTCCAACAGAGTTAGAGCAAATTCAACATGAAATAGATACATGTGATATGCTAGAATATAGATATTTAAAGAAAATTCAAGAGCTCAAAGAAAAACAAAAGGATTTAACAATTGTATCAATGAATAAATATGGAACACAAGTTTCAACAGAGGCAAAAAGAACAGATGAACTAATAGATAAGTTCAATAAATCTCTTATAATGGTACAAAATGAAAGAAGAAAGGCGATTGACCTAAAATTCAAAATAAGACAAGGCAACAAAGAAGGCAGCAATGAAAATAACATAAATATCAATATAAATAGTGATAGCAAGAACAATTCTACAGATATTTTAGAGAGCATAAATAGGCAATTGTGGGGTGGTAATGATGACGGAAACACAGAATAGTCCATTTCCACTATCGCAAAAATATTTAGACTTTTTGAGATATGTAGCAAGTGCAGAGTTTTTAGAGGGAACTACATCAGCTGGTAAAACCACTGTGGCAGTTCCTAAATTTATGTTTAGAATATCCGATTATAAGGGAACAAAACCAAGCATTATTTCTGGGTTAGATTTAGGAACAATTGAAAAAAACATAATCAATTCAGACCATGGATTAATTGATGTTTTTGGAGAATACGATAAGAACAATCCAAACAATTCTGGAAAGATAGAATATAATCCAACTGGAAAAGGTAAAATAAGACTTCCACATATATTGTTTCATACACATAATGGAATAAAAATAATATATGTTCTTGGTTATGACAATAAAAAAAGATGGAAGAAAGCACTAGGAGGACAATATTTTGGGTTATTCATAGATGAGTTTAATATTGCTGATATGGACTATGTTAGAGAAGCATTCATGAGAGCAGATTATAGATTATGCACATTAAATCCAGATGATCCGAACAAAGAATGTTTCCAACAATATGTTAATAAAAGCAGACCTATTGAAAAATACAAAGATAGTGCACCAAAACAATTATTAGACTTATTAAATCAACCTCAAAAAGAAGATTGGACATGGTGGTATTTTACTTTTAAAGATAATGCTAGTTTAACAGAAGAAAAACTGAAAAAGATTACAGAGTCTGTTCCAGTTGGGACAAAATTGTATAAAAATAAAATATTAGGATTACGAGGCAAGACTACTGGTCTTGTTTTTGTTAATTTTGATAGAACAAAACATTGTATTACAAAAGAAAAAGCAAAACAATTTGTTAAGGCTGAAGATAAAGAAGAGACAATTCAGTTATTACCTAAAATGAGGGTAAAAACAGAGGAGTCGGAATACTTTATAAAATTTACTGCTGGACTTGATACTGCATATTCAAGTTTAAGTCCGGACACAATTGCAATGTCATTTGCAGGTATTACTAATAAAGGTAAATACATTTTATTAGATGAAAAAGTCTATAACAATGCAGAATTGCAAACACCATTAGCACCAAGTGATACAGTTAGAAATTTTATTGATTTCCTAGAAAGAAATCGTAAAGAATGGGGATTTGCAAAAGATGTATTTATAGATAATGCAGACCAAGCAACAATTAAAGAATTTGAAAAATATAAAAGGCAATTTGGAAGTATTTATGTATTTAATAATGCTTGGAAAGCAAAAATGCAAATAATCGATAGAATAAACACACAATTGGGATGGTTTGCAACCGATTATTTTTATGTTGTTGACACATGTGTAAATTATATAAATGAATTGGAAGTTTACTCATGGCAAGAGGATAAAGACAGTGTTCCAGAAGAT
>OCTW011520336.1_pt1 | contig 40953 bp, 34 predicted proteins | sample 1539671 | NCBI WGS metagenome assembly OCTW01 (sample SAMN02144230, study PRJEB22623) | gut metagenome | biome: sheep rumen | host: Ovis aries | place: New Zealand
TGTTTATTAGAACTAATTAATTTTAATTTATTATAATAATAATTACTACTATTATAATCAGTTTTTTTTATATTTCAATTATAAATTTGTTTCTTATGGTTTATTATAATATTTAGTTATATTTATAACAAATCTACAATAAAATGTTTTATTGTTTATAATCACAATGACTTAGGAGCAATAATATGATGAATGCAAATCCTTATATTTATGTAATCGAAGACGAGGAATCAATTTCAAAATTAATCTGTATGTATTTAAAAAAAGCTTCTATTGAAACAAAACCTTTTTACAATGCAGAAGATGCACTGGAAAATATTGAAAAAGACAAACTTCCAGACCTTATCATTCTTGATTTAAATTTACCAGGAATGAGCGGTTTTGACTTTCTAAAACTTTTAAAAGAAAAATTTAATTCAAAAATGCCTTCTGTAATGATTCTTTCAGCCAGAGATGCAGATGAAGACATTATTCAAGGCTTAGGATTTGGTGCAGACGATTTTATTACAAAACCATTTTCTCCAAGCGTACTTGTAGCCCGCATTCAAGCAAATCTCAGAAAACAGTCCAACGCAACCGCAAATGCAGAAGCCTCTATCAGATTTGGAGATTACACTCTTCTTCTCAATTCTTGTGTGCTAAAAAAAGGAACTGTAAAAATACCGCTTTCTACAAAAGAATATGAAGTTTTAGAATTCCTTGTAAAACATGCAGGACAAGCTCTTACTCCAGAAGAAATTCACAAAGGGGTATGGAAACTTGAATTTGGCGATTTAACAGCAGTTGCAGTTTATGTTCAAAGACTTAGAAAAAAGATTGAAGATGATTCAACAGAATATAAATATATCAAAACAGACTTTGGTAAAGGTTATATTTTTAACAAAGAAACAATTCAACAATAAGATAAAATATGACAATAAAAAAGCAATTTATAATTCTTGCTTCAGTAATAGTTGTAATTCCAATAGCATGCATTCTTATTGCATCTATTCAACGTTACATGCATTCTGCCAATAGATTTTTAATGGATGGTTCTAAACATATACGAAAGTTCGACTCACAAGAATTATCAAAAAAAGATTTAGACAGTCTTTTTGACACCATTAAAATTCTACCACCGGATGTTGAAGTTGCCGTTATCTCAAAAGATCAAAAGATATTATTCACGTCAATTCCAGGAATTAATATTAATTCAGAAAATGCTTATGAAGAATTCTGGAGTAAACTGGAAAGAACATCTGACCAGTTCTTTTATCAATTTACAACATTACAACTAAACAACAAGGAAGTTGCTTTAATAACACGCACCCTAAGAAGAGATAAAGATAAATTACATAAACCAAAGAGTTTTTTACCTTCCTTACTTGCTTTTTTGATTGTATTTGTAAGTATTCTGGTAATTCTCTTAATCATTATTTCCAGAACAATTTTCAAATCCATAATCCAAATTGAAAACACAACTGACAGTCTTGCCAGCGGAAATTTACAAAAAAAAGTTATTTCAAACCCAAAAACTCAAAATGAAATTACTTCTATATTAAATAGTTTGGAAAAAATGAGAATTGCTTTACTGGAAGAACAGGATAGAAAAAACCGCTTTATTATGGGTGTAAGTCATGATTTAAGAACCCCTGTTGCAATTATAAAAGGTTATACAGAAGCAATTTTAGACGAAGTCATTTCAGATAAAGAAGAAGTTTCCGAAAGCTTACAACTTATTCACAATAAATCTCAGCAGTTGGAAGAAATGGTGAACAGCCTAATTGATTTTATAAAAATGGATAACAATACGATAAGGGAAACACTTCTTCCTGAATCAATCACCTCTATCATACAAGTTTTTGCAAATGAAGCTAAAATTTCTTCTAATATAACTAAGAGAACCATCATTACAGATATAAGGTTTGATAAAGATATAAAAGTTCCTTTAAATAAACAACTTACGAACCGTGCATTCGAAAACATTTTATCAAACGCAATAAGATACACAAAAGAAAACGGCGAAATTTGGATTAACGCATGGAATGACGAAAAAGCAGTTTATTTAGAAATCAAGGATTCTGGAATTGGAATTGATCAAAAGGATTTAAAGTTTATTTTTGATATGTTCTACAGAGCTAGCAATTCACGAAATGAAAAAGGAATGGGAATAGGTCTTTCGGTTGTAAAAAACATAATTGATACGCAAGGCTGGAGAATTAATGTAAAATCGGAAAAAAATGCAGGAAGCAGTTTTACAATTACAATTCCTTACACATCTCAAGAAATGCTTAATTAGAGAATTTCTTCCAAAAAACGGTTCAAAAACAAAAGACCATTTTCTCCGAGCGTAAAAATTCTATCATCATCTTTTTTTATAATTTTACACAAACCTTCCTTCTCCCACTTTTCAAAATTTCTTAAAATTTTGGAAGGAATATTTTGATGAAAACACATTTCAAACTCAGACTCTTTTACACCATCAACTTTTCTAAGTCCCATCATAAAAAATTCAAAAATTGAATTTTCTAAATCAATTTTTTCTGAAACTTGAGGCAATTTTTCACGCTCAAAAACATTATCGTCTGACCAGAATTTTATATATTCATGTAAATTTGAACTGTTAGTCCAACGAAGACCTCTTCCATCATCATCATAAATACTACCACTTGCACCACTACCGCAACCAATATAATCTTTGTGGTTCCAGTAAAATAAATTATGTCTGCTTTCAAAACCTTTTTTAGCAAAATTTGATACTTCGTATTGATGGTATCCATTTTTTTCAAGAAAGTTTTTACCTTTTAGCCAAAGTTCATCGGCAAATTCAAAATCATATCTAAGTTTGCCACTATTCAACATTTTTCCAAAAGGAGTTTCATCTTCAATTGTCAAAGAATACATAGAAATGTGATTGGGATTAAAAGAAGTAATTTCTTGAAGTCCGGCCATAAATGATTCTTGAGTCTCACAAGGGAGTCCACAAATCAAATCTAAAGAAAGATTTTTTCCCCATTTTTCTGACAGTAAATTCAAAACACGCCTGTTTTCGGAAGCAGAAGCTCTTCTACATGCAAATTGAAGGGCTCTATCATTCATTGACTGAATTCCGCAAGAAAGACGATTTATTCCATTATCCTTGTAAGACTGCAGCAATTGTTCATTAATATCATCAGGATTTACTTCTATCGTTATTTCCATTTCATTATTTAACGGAAATAAAGTTTTTAAAAATGAAAACAAGCTTTTTATATTTGAGATTGATAAAAGACTGGGAGTTCCTCCGCCAATATAAATTGTTTTTAAGGTTTTTATAGAAAGCTTATCTTTTCTGAATTTAATTTCATTACATAAAGCAGAAATATACGCATCTAAAAGAGTCTGCGAAACTTCTGTTTGACTGAAAAAATCACAATATTTGCAACGGGAAAGGCAAAAAGGAATGTGGATATATAAAGCGGTATTTTCTATCAATTTAATTTTCTTTATTATTTTATTAGAAGGTTTTAAATTTATTAAATGGAAAATAACAAAACAAAGCCTTTCCTTCTATATCAGATGATGTAACTGGGCCCCAAAATCTTGAATCATCTGTTGATTTTCTGTTATCACCCAAAACAAAATACTGATTTTCTGTAAGAGTAATTTCATTAAAAGAACCTTTTACACCAATTGAAGAATCCCATCCGGCAGGTGCGGTAAAAAAAGTAACATTGTAAGTTTTTTGGGCTAATTCAAATTCTGTAAGAAATAGTTTTTGACCTGCAGGTTTTATATACAAAACATAATCTCTCATATAAATAGTATCACCAGGAAGGCCTACAATTCTTCTTAAAGAAGGTTTTGTACCTGGAAGCTTATCATTTTCAATAAAGGATACCTGACAGGCAGTGAAAAAATTACAAATTCCAGAAATTACAGTTTTAATAGATCTTTTTTGATTTTGAACTCTAGATTTAACCAGAATTACATCACCCCTATCATAAGACTTTGCCAAAGGACTAATCATTACAAGAGACTGTTCAGGAATATCCGGATTCATTGAAACTGAATTCTGACGCACTGGATACAAAACATAAGTCATTATAACGTTTATAATAAAAATAATTAAAACAATAAAAATTAATGTAATTAAAAATGTCTTTTGTCTGCTTTTCTTTAATTGATAGTTATATTCTGTTAATTTCATTTTATTACCTGTTTAAAAAAATATCATAAAGAGTATTTACTTACAATAACTTTATTTTTTCAAAACTTGAAAGCAATTTAACTATATCTTATAATTAATAATATGGGCGATCGAAAAATTATTGCAGAAAACAGAAAAGCTCGATTTGATTATTTTATTGAAGATACATACGAGTGTGGACTTGAATTACAGGGTACTGAAGTAAAATCATTTAAGAATGGGAATATTTCTTTTCCAGATGCCTTTGCTGAAATTATCAATGGAGAAATATGGATAAAGAATCTTCACATTTCAGAGTATGCATATTCTTCAATTTTTAATCATGACCCAGACAGACCAAAAAAACTTTTACTTCACAAAGAAGAAATAAAAAAACTTACTCGAAAAGTTGAAGAAAAAGGATACACATTGGTTCCTATTGATTTTTACCTTAAGAATGGCCGTGTAAAAGCTACCCTTGGAGTTTGTAAAGGTAAAAAACAATTTGATAAGAGAGCAACAATTAAGGATCGGGATGTAAAAAGGGATTTACAAAGAGAGTTTGCAAACAAATTACGAGGTTAATTTGAAGAAAAAAGTAAAACTTCTAAACATAATCTACCTTCTCTTCTTTTCATCAATTTATCTTTTTGGGCAATCTTACAACATTGATTTTTATGGTGTAGTTTCACAAGACATTGATATTAACATGGCAAAAATGACAAGTGATCTGTATTATACCCAATTATCAGAAATCAACACTTTTTCAGTTTCAGATAAAAGAAAAGATGATTTATTAAGTGAATCCCCAAATAAAGACACTTTTGACTCAACAAAACTTGCTTTTTATATTTCTATAAACAAAGATAAAATAAGTGATAAATGGACAACTGTTTACCACGTATACGATAAACTAAATGAAAGTGAAAAAACTAAATCAAATCAATATGATTCTTTTTATAAAATTTTAATGGAATCAAAAAATACATTAAAAGAAAATTTAAAAAATATAATTGAAAATGATTCATACATAACAACAAATACAAAAACAAATATACAAAATAACAATAACGATATTAAAGCGGCAGGAATTAATTCTACAGAAAGCCTTTCAGGAACCTGGAATGGAGAAGATTCTATTACAAAGATTGTAATTTTACGTGGTGGCCGTGGCTTCATCATCTTTAAAAATGGAGCTTCTATGAATGTTTCTGTTTCAATTTCAAATTCAGATAACTCTGAAATAACTATTACCCAGGTAGGAAAATCAAATGCATCTTTCTATCCTGATTTACAAAGAAACGTCGCTCTTTCAGCTGCAATTTCTGCAGACCCAATAAAATGGACTCTAAAATTAATTGATACAGAAACTCTCGTGGGAGTAAAAAACACACTTCTCCCTGACGGTGACTCCTATATTAATGGAAGCATTGATGTAGAATGGAAAAAAATTAATTAAGTTTATTATTCAACCTGAGGAAGATCGTAAACAGGAATACCTGTAACAATTGGTTTCTTGTTATGACCAAAAGATATATTACCTTTATTTACATCATATAAGAACATAATAACAAAAGTCATAAATCCAAAAAAGAAAGCGATTATTTTACAAAACTTTTCATCCAAATAAGATGGAGTTTCATGTTTTACAAGTGTTCCTGTATCGTACAAGGTTGTTTGAGCTGGTTTTAAACCAGTTATTTTTACCAATTTTTCATCATCACTAACATAATCCAATTTTCTTGCATAAGCAGCAATTACAGCCTTATCATTTGTAAGTGCAGTTAACTCCAACTGTAATTCACTATTAATATTCTGAATATCACTAGTTTGTTTACTGAGAATTCTTTTCTGTTCTTCCATTTGATCAATACACTTAAAACCATTAGGTCCTAATGTCATTGAAAGAAGGACATAAATTAAAGTTGCAATAAAAATTGGAAAAATATATTTAGTACGTTTCATGATATAAAATTATTATCGGCAATTATTTCTGTTTTCTGAAATGAAATAATATGATATAATTTATTAAATAATAGAAAGTTTCTGTACTTTTTTACGGATTTTCTTCCGATAATTACATTGAAAAATTCTATTTCAGATTGAGAGGAAAATTATGAACATATCTGATGATAATACAAACGAACTTGACAGCTATGGAGTTTGGGTAAAAAACTCTAAGAACGACGATGGAACATCAACAGAAAATCAGGATACACTTCAAGATTCTCTTACAGAAGAAATTCCTACAGATGACTCTTCTTTAGATCTCCCAGATTTTAATGATTCAGATTTCTCTGATATGTTCAAAGATGACAGTCAGTTTTCTTCCGAAGACAATAAAGAAGAAACTTTTAGTGATGATTTAGACTCTACCCTAAGCACAGACGAACTTGCCAATATTACAGATTTAGGAGATGTTACTGTTGAACAGGTAGATGCTCCTGAAAATTCTGATACAAATGATTTTGATTTCAGCGATATTTCATCTGATTCTTTAGATGATAATAATTTTTCTGAAACTTCAAATGATATTTCACCAGAAGAAGAAATTGCAGAAACAAGTCTCGATGACTTTTCAATTGATATTCCAGAAGAAACATCTGTTTCTGAAGATGAACTTTCTATTGATAATCCAATTGAAGAAACAGGAGATTCTGCAGACGGTGAAGTTAGCCTTGATGACTTCTCAATTGATGAAGCTGCAGACGATTCTATTCAATCAGAAATAAGTGAAGATAATATTATAGATGATTCAGAATCTAAAGAAGTATCACTTGATGATTTTGACATTTCCGAAGATTCAAGTGATTCAGCAAACTCAGGTGGTGATGAAGAGATTTCACTTGATGATTTTATGGATGAAGGATTCTCTGATGAATCTGTAGCTGCTGGAAACAACGGTTACGAACCTGGAGCAGGCCCTTCTGCTTCTGGTGAAACTGAAGAACTTTCTCTTGATGACTTTATGGATGGAGATTCATTTGATATGGCTCCTCCAGAAGCAAAAGCAGAAGAAGTTATTGAAGATGAACCTCCTCTTGAAATGGACATTTCATTTGATGATTCTGCAGAGTCTGTTGAAACAGAAGACAACATCGCTATTGAAAACGACAACTATGATAATGATGATGATTTTGAAGATGAATCAGATGAAATTACAAATGACGAATCTGCTATTGATGTAAATCTTTCCGACACATCTGACTCAACAGAAGTATCTCTAGATGATTTTGGTGGTAGTTTTGAAAGTTCTGCAAGTTCTGCAGGAGATGAAAATATTAATACAGAAGAAGTTGATCTTTCTGACTTTGGTATTGATGCAAATGCCGAAGAAACACCTATTACCCAGGATGTTGAAGAATCAAAATTAAAAGATACAGTAGTTGATTATGATCTTAGTGTTGGAAACGAAGATACAAACACAGCTCCTGTAGTAAATGAAATAAAAGACAACACTAATAATGAAGAAATTGAAACTGCTCAAGAAGTTCCAAATAATACAACTACCGTAGATAATAGTTTATTACAGCAGATTATTAATGACTTATCTGGTTTGAAGAATGAAATCAACACTCTTAAGCAGAATCTTTCTGACATGAAATCAAATGAAGCAGCAAAGAATGCAGCAGCTGCAAGCGTGGTAGTTGCTACTGACGAAACTGTAACAGAAGAAACTGAACCTTCACAAGAAATTGTTACAGAAGAAAAATCTGCAGGCGGTTTCTTTGATGAAAATGATGGTGATGACACTATTGCCCTCTCATTTGATGAACTTGACAACATTATGAATACTGCTGAATTCACTGAATCTACAGCAGAAGAAAACACTGATAATGTTGAAGAAAATGTTTCTGTTGAAGAAAATACTCCAGTAGAAGAATCTGTTTCAAGCGAAGAAAATACAGAGATTATTGAAGATAACTCGGATGAAGTTACAATCTCTGAAAATCAAGAACCTGTTATTGAAGAAACTTCTATTGATGAAAGCAAAATTCAAACTGACAAAGAAACTTCATCTGAAGATTTTGCAAGTGAAGATTTCAACATTGATGATAATTCAAGTGATGACACAATTGTAGAAACTTCATCTGACGAATCTAGTGAATCAATTTTTGAAAATGAAGAAAATACTTCTGAAGCTGCACAGGAAGAACCTGTTTTTGATAATGAAATTAAAGAAGAATCAGAAGAAACTATCTCGGATTCAATTTTTGATGAAAACCAGGTAGAAGAAACTTCATTAGATGATGAAATTAATCTTGATTCAACAGACACAATTGAAACTGATGCATTAGAAAATGATAATCTTGAATCAGAAGTAAATACAATCGATGATTCAATTTTGGATAATTCAGAAGATTTAACATTCGATTTTGAGGATTCAAATCTTGAAGAACCAAACATTGATGAAATTACTGTTGAAGATGAAGAAGATAATGAAGAAGAAGATTTACCTTCTGAAATCTCAATTCCAAAAGAGGATGATTTACTTGTAGAATCTAATAATTCAGACTTTATGGAATCTGTAAAAGATACTTCAGATGATCTCAATACTGAAGAAACAATTCTTGAAGATGACATTCCAACTGAATTACCAGACGAAGAAGTAACTGAATCTGAAGAAACTGATGAAGTTCCAACAGTTGAACAAGTATTAGAAAACAACTCTTTTGAAGATACAGTTGAAGAAAATACAGAAATCCAGGAACCTGTTATTGAAGATTCTGTAGAAGAATCAATTATAGAAGAACCTGTAATTGAAGAAACAACAGAGGAACCAATTTTTGATGAAACAACAGAAGAACCAGTTATTGAAGAAACTGCAGAAGAACCAGTTATTGATGAAACTGCAATTTCATTTGATGAATTCCAGCCTGATGATATTAATGAAACAGAGACTACAGTAGAAGAAACTGTAGTTAAAGAAAGCCCTCTTGAAAATCAGGAAGAAACAATTGTTGAACAGCCAGCTGTTACTTTTGAAGAAGATAAATCAGAAGATGATTCAAAATTTGCAGAGGTTGATAATCTTGATAACACACTTACAGAAAGTAATCTTGATTACCTTACAACAAAAGAAACATCTGATGATTCAGAAAGTAATAACATTAATTTAGATTTGAAGCAGGAAATTAAATCAGTACTTCTTTATATGGATCAGTTACTTGAAAATCTTCCTGATGAAAAGATTGCTGAATTTGCAAAATCAGATGAGTTCACAACTTATAAAAAATTATTCTCTGAATTAGGATTATCTTAATATGGGATTACTAACAAAAGCTAACCTTATGGAATTAAATAAAAGGTTAGCTTTTTCTGATTTTATAATTAAATATAAAATTACAATTTTCGCTGTCTTTAAGGAAAAAGAAAATAGTTTTTTCATTCAAAACTCATTGGGCTTTGATGGAAAATCTATTTTAGAATCAATATCTACAGAAGATTTTTGGAAAGGCTGCTGCAAAGAAATTAATACAGTTTATAATTTTAATATTGGTCAGAAAGATAATCCTTTATTACAATTTTTTTCATTCAAGATTATTGATGACATAAAATCTGTATCTGTTGTAAGAAAAGAGGATACAATATTACTTTTAGGTAATATTGAAATTACTGACTCTATTTTGAAAGATTTTTCTAATTTAGATTTTAATCCCCCACTCTTTGATATTAACAAACTTAATAATTTAGTTAGTAAAAATTCTAATTTTTATAAATTTGATATAGATTTTGATGAAGCAATTCAAACTTATATTTATACCAGCTTAAATAATAAGAATTACTCAAAGGAATTTTCTTTATCATTATTTAATGAATTGTCAAATAGGATTTTATTTACTTTTAATAGTCCTGATACAAGTGTAAAAATTTTTGATAATAGAATTAAAACTATTTTTGTATCAAATCAGGAAATTTCAAAAGAACTGCTTACAAATCACCTTATATTAAATTACAAAAGTGTGATTGATAACGCAGCAGAAGTAATTAATATTGAATATTGTGGAAAAGCCGAAAGTTTCAATGAAATAAAAGACTTCTTAAAGGTGGAATAGCTTGGATATAACTTTTCAAAAAGCTAAAAATGGGGAAACTACAGCTTTAATTGGAAACTTATATTTACATTCTGCCTATAACCCCCAAAGAGAAGCTGAACGTTTTATAGATAATTTACAAAGTCCTTTTGATCCTAAAATTATTATAATAACAGAACCAGGTATTGCATACATCAAAGATTATTTAAGAAAAAAGTTTCCAGAAAGTAAAATTGGGCTAATTCGATACGTTAGAGGATTTGAAGAATATAATAAAGGCTTTGATTTTGTCATTAATTATTTTGAAAACTCTAATAATTTTGATAACTTTTTATTACAGTTTTTTGGGGAAGAAGCTTTACTAGAGACATTTTTTTGTAAATGGGACGTTTCAAGTAAAATATTTACTGAAATTGATATAAAAGTTTGGCATTCTATAAAAAATGCTTTAGAAAATGCAAAAACACTTTTAATTACCAGACAATACTTTGAAAAAAAATGGCTTACGAATACTTTTAATTTTTTAAAGTATTTGAAAAATCCTTTATTACTAAAAAACAATATTAATTTTCCACTTTTAATAATTGCATCAGGTGCATCGTTAAGGGCATTTTTACCAATTATAAAACAAAATCAATCAAAATTTTTTATAATTGTTTTGTCATCTGCTATAAGAGTATGTATAGATAATGGAATAAAAGCTGATTTAGCCCTTTCTACAGATGGTGGATATTGGGCCGGTCAGCATCTTAAAAGTCTTTATAAAAACACTTTAGTTTTAGGAGGAAGTCCAGAATCTTTTATTCCTAAAAAAATATTAAATAAAAACCCGATTCTTCCTCTACTCTATTCAGATGGACTTTCTAAAGAAATTTGCAATTTATGCAATTTGCCTAGTAATAAAGCAGAAAGGAATGGAACTATTAGTGGAACAGCCTTGGATTTTGGACTTAGCTTTTTTACAAATGATATTTTTATATGCGGATTAGATTTAGCAAATTGTAAAGGCTTTCAACATACTCAAATAAATGAACTGGAAGTAAATTCTCTTATAAAGGATGATAAAGTTTCTAGTAAGGAAAAAAGAGCTGTTAGAAGTCAATTTTCAAAATCAAGCTTAGAAATTTATAAAAATTGGTTTGAAAATAAAGAAATTGGACATCGAAAAGTTTATAGACTTATTGAAGATACAGAAAGTCAAAATAAATTAGGGATGATAAAGGATCTTAATTCTTCATCATTTATTACTTTCTGTGACAGCCTAAATTCAATATCAAAAGAAAACATGTTTATAAAATCCAATTTTTCTTATAATAAAGAAGTTTTGAATAATTATTTAAATGGCGAATTCCAATCAGAAAAATGTAAAAGACAACTTTATCCTCTGGAATTTGTACTTTTAAGTCATGATCAGCATAATAATGATGTAAAAGAACGAATAGAAAACAATCATAAGAAGCTTTATAAAAATTTATGGGGAATAATAAATGACTGAAAGTATTTATTCTGAATTTATACAAGCAAAAGATGGAAGTTCTATTCCCCAATTAAAATCTGGTAGAACACTTGAATCAAAATATAATCCCCAAAGAGATGCTGATATTATAATTAATTCTTTGGAAGAAAGTTATTCCTTTTTTATTGTAGTAGGAATTGGTTCTGGAATCTTAATTAAAAGATTATTTGAAACTTTTTCCTGTAAAATTATAGGAGTTGAATTATCAAATATTGATATAAATTTCTTAAAAAGCAATCAGGCTACAAAAGAGATTCTTGAAAATCCAGATTTACTTCTTGCAAATAAAGATAATTTAAAACAAATCATTATTGATAATTATATTCCTGCAAAATATGGAAACATTAAAGTTTTAGAACAGAAAAACTGGCTAAGTGAAAATATTGCTTACAAAGATGAACTTTATACAAATATTCAAAAAGCAATTAATATAATTGCAGCAGATTTTTCAGTTCAATCTCATTTTGGCAAAATTTGGACCAGTAATATATTAAATAATATAAAAACACTAACAAATCATAGTCAAAAAATTCCAAATTCTTTTGATATTTCAAAAAAAGCTTTGGTTATAGGAGCAGGGCCAAGCTTAGATAAAAAAATTAATTATATAAAAGAAAATAGAAATGATTTTTTTATAATTTCTACAGACACGGCTTTTAATTCCCTCTTAAAATATAAAATAGATTCAGATCTTGTTGTTTCATTAGATGCACAAAACATTTCTTATAATCATTTTATAAATTCAAAGGCAGTTACAAATACCAGCTTTGCATTTGATTTATGTGGAAATTCATCTGCCGCAAAACATTTAATTGAAAAAGGATTTAATTCATTCTTTTTTATATCGGGCCATCCTTTATCTAGTCTTTTTAATTATTTTGTTAATAATAAATTAATTACTTTGGAATCTGGAGCTGGAACAGTCACATTAGCAGCACTTGACTTTGCAATCAAAGCTAATTTCCAAAAAATTGAAATAATTGCTGCCGATTTTTCTTATTCAAATGGAAAAGCTTATACAAAAGGAAGTTATCTTGATAATATTTACAATAAAGATTCAAATAAATTAAAAAGCAGTGAAAAACTTTTTGATTCTTTACTTTTCCGGACAGAATTAAAAGAAATTGAAAATAAAAAATATACAACTCAAATATTAGAGGCATATAAATTTTCTTTAATCGATTTCTTAAATAAAAAAAACATATCTTACAAATACGAAAATGACATCTATTATTTGAAAAAAGAGGAAATTGAAAAAGAAACAATTAAAATCAATCCAATAAATCAAAATATTCAATATATTGATTTTCTTACTTTTTTAAAAAGTCTAAAAATAGAAGAAATTGAAACTGCTCTACTCCCTTATATTTCTTGGCTAAGAAATAAACAAAAAAATAAAAATCTAAATTATCAAGAATTCCTCCAACTTGCACACTCTTTTATTGTAAGTTATAATTAATTTTATATGAAAAATAAATTTATAATTTTTTACACAATATTTGCATCAATAGGATTTCTTTTTGCACTTTCTTTTTTAAGTCTTAATTTATATAGAGAATATAAATACAATAGTTTAACTTGCGAAAAAAAGTTTAATAATATAGTTGGAGAACTTACTTACGGTTCAAAAGATCCTAACCTTAACACAAAGGCATTATTAGATAAATTAAATAAATCTATTGGTTCACTCAATGATTTTTCATATCTTAATATTTCTATTAATGATGTTGAAATCATAAAATATCCTTCTAAAGCCAATCAAAATGATACCGCTTCAAAGCTTACAAAAAGTTATGATAAAGTAATTCAAACTGAAGTTGGAAATTTTCATATAGTATGTAACATCTTTCTCTTAAAACCTTCATCAGTTTATTATTATGGAAAAGTTGCATTTATAATTGTTCTGCTTATTACTTTATTAACAATTGTAATTATTATCTATGACAATATTTCTGATGAAAAAGAAAATTCAAATCCTGCAGTAGAAATTGAAAATTCTAAAAATGATGATATTGATAGCGTTTCTTCTGAAGCTGTTGAGGAAGCTCTTCAAAATCAAGAAGTTATTGAAAATTCAGAAGTTTCTTCAAATACAAATGAAATAGAAAATAATAATGATAATGATGCTGAACCAGCAGATACAGCAATTGAGGAAGAAGAAACAAAAGCAAATGAAACAGAATCAAGTTCAGACACAAATACTCAAGCGGAAGTAGATTCTAATAAAGATGAACAAATAGAAGAAAAAGCACAATTACCTAGCGAAGAAGAAAAGCCTTTACCATTGAATAACGAAAATCCTAGAGGATTATTTAATCCTGTAACAGGTTTAGGCTGGGAAGAATACTTACTTACAAGATTAGACAGTGAATTAAATAGAGCTATTGCATCAGAAATAGACCTTTCTTTATTTATAATTCAATTACCAGGTTTAAGCAGAGATTCTGAATATGTAAAAAATGTTTGCAACTATCTTACAATTCAATTCCAGTTTAAGGATTTACTCTTTGAATACCAGGAAGATTGTCTTGTAGCTATAAAGATTAATATGAATCTTGATGAAGCCTTGAACTTAGCTGATAAAGTTTATTCAGGCATTAAAAATATTATAGAAGAAAATCCATGTTATATTGGTATTTCCACAAGATCTATTCGTATGGTTTCTGGTCAAAGAGTACTTAAAGAAGCAACAGAAGCTCTTGCACACACTAAAGATGATAAAGATTCACCAATTATTGCCTTTAGAGTTGATACAGATAAATATAAACAGTTTTTAGAACAGAATAATTCAAAATAGTTTTATTATTCTTCAGATTCTTTTAAACCGTATAGATCGTCATCTTCTTCCTGATTAGCCTCTTCTTCTGGATTTTCGTTTTTTCTTGAATCTTCAAAAACAAGAGGCTTTTCATCATCCTGAGTAAACTCAGTTATTACAGACTTGAATTTATCTATATTTTTATTTTCGGTATAGTAAGTTTGTAATTTTTTGAGTAATTCATTAACGATTTCTTCATTTTGCTTATAAGATTGTTTATCGGTCAGATAGAGGGCTATATAATTTTCTAAGTATTTTTCATTTTCAGGTTCAATTTCAAGCAATTCCTTATAAACTTGACGAGCTTTTTTAGTAGAACCATTCATTGAATAAATATAAGCAATTGAAGCTTTGATTGAAGAATTTTCTGGATCTCTTTTTAGAAGTTTTCTATACATTGGAAGAGCCTGATCCCAATTAGAACTTACAGCATAAGTTTTAGCTAATTTACAGTAAACATTCCAATATATATCTTTATTTACAAGGGCCATATTATAATACTTAATCGCACTTGCATAATCTTCAAGTTTATAATATGTATCGCCAATTCTGGCATATTCAACATAAATATTGTCAAATGTTTTTTTACTTCTACCGGGAACAAGTGAAAAAGTTTGACATGATATTAAAAAGGATATAAAAATAAAAGAAATAAGATACTTTGAGTAAGTGTTTTTTAATTTCATATTTTCTTTATATCCTTTTTTTAATTATTTTAGCCTAATACAATTTTTTCAATTTCGTATAACTGTGATTTATAAAGACCTGAAATATTATGTCCATAATCAGCAATTAACTGAATAATATTTCTTGGAGCTTCTTTTGTATCGCAGCCATTTAATCTGTCTCCTGCATCACCAAGACCTGGCATGATATATGCTTTTTCATTCATAACAGGATCCATCCAGAGTGTATAACATGTACAATTTTCGAGGGCACGAGTAACACGAATACTTCCCTTCAAAGTAGAAATTGTATTAAAAAAGGCAATTGATTTTGGATGAACACCCTGTGACTGAAGATATTTTACAACAGTTACAAGAGATCCACCTGTGGCATTCATTGGATCAGCAAATATTAAATCTTTTCCATCAAGATCTTCTAGTTTAAAGAATGACTTAGACAAATCCATGATATATTCCATATCAGATTCGTTCTTTGTGTCATTACGGCTAATTTTGAAAAGTGCAAATGGAGTCTGATATTTATGTGATGAGTATTCCTGGATTTCTTTTGACATAATCATACTTGGCAAAAGAGCACCACGAAGCATTACACACATAACTGTATTTTCAATTTTATGATCAATATCAGGAATTTTATGAACTGCATAATTCTGAACAGGGAAATTAACAGGGGTTTTTACAATTATATGACCTTTTTTATCTGAATGCTGATCTGTATAAGCCATGCGGAAAAGCATTTCATATGCACGCTGACTATAATACATAAATTCCTGGTGATCAGTTTTAAGGTCACGGAGTTTAGAAATTACACGTGAACATTCAGCATGAGCACCTTCTTCGGTAACAAAAGAATAAACTTTGATATTTGGGTGTTTTGCACAAATTTTCTGCATTTCCTTACCCATTTTGTCATATCCATCAATAATTTTTTCTTTATCTACCGGTTCAAATGACTTCATTGTGTCCTTAAACATTACTTCAAGGCTTTTCAAATCGTCCATATCTTCTTTAGTAAGATAACCGTCTAAATCCTCTGCTTTAAGAATAATTTTGTCATTTGCCATTTCTAATCTCCTGTTCTTTATAGAACTAAAATTTTATATAATTGTTGTTTATCTATTCTGATTCCACTAATTTTGAGTTCTGAAAAATCAATTTCTTCTGCTTGTGAATTAGTTAATCCAAAAGCTAAAGTTAAGAGTGCCCTTCCCGCTTTACGGAATTTATCACTCTTAAAATTAAAATCCAAATCAAGTAAATATTGATTTTCATGTTTTGGATCAGTTACAAAAGCACCTTTTACATCTATTAATCTTAAATCAAGATTAGCACCTGTCAAGATTGTAAGAAAAGATTGAGGTTTATTAGCATAGAACCTTATTTCGTTTTCTGCACCTTTTAGATAATCTGTTAAATCATCTGGTAAATCTGAATAAATATTTGTATCTTCAGCTGGCATAGAAGAAAGTGTGTCATATTTTTTAAGCATTTGTTCTATATCACGACCAAGACAAGTAATTGATGCGTTTGGAAATGCTAAATCTATATCCTCATAAGTATAAACCGGATACTCAACAATTGAAGATTCTGGTTTATATTTTGTAACAGTCCAACCATTTTTTTTATTCATGATTTTTGGAGCAAGATTTACAGGAATTGAGGAATCTATAGAAGCTTGAATTTCTAGAAAATTTCTAGAACGATTTAAACCACAGTAAATTTTATTTACCTTATCAGTAATTAATTTTGCGTCAGAATCTGAAAGATTTCTAACGTTATTCTTTATCATTCTTTGAATTAAAACAGTATCTGCCTCTTTTGGAATTGCAATATAAAAGGCAGAATTGTTATCTAGAAGTTCAATAGGGTCAACAATTCTTCCAGCTGGAAGAGATTTACATCCAGCTAGAAGAATTAAGCTAAGGTTCAATAAAATTAAAATTGACTTAAGCTTTTTCAATTAAGAAACTCCATTTTTTGTCGTCAGCTTCAACTTCATTTGCATTAGAAAGACTTGTAGCCCAAGTAATTGAAGTTGCCAAAGTTTCATTTGAGATGAAGTCAGAGAACATCTTAAATGCAGCTTCAAGATCTGAATCTCCAGAAAGCTGAATTGTAATTCGGTCAGTTACGTTATATCCATTTTCCTTACGCTGATTCTGGATACCACGGATTAAGTCACGAACATATCCTTCTTTCTTAAGTTCGTCAGTAACTTTAGAATCAAGACCGACAGTTAAAGTTCCATCGTTCAAAACTTTTAAGTCATCTTTTTCAGAACGTTCAACAATTACTTTTTCGGAATTGAGTTCAACCTTTTTACCTTCAACTTCAATTGAAAGAGGTTTGTTATCCAAAATTGCTTCAATTTGTTCAGAAGAAAGTTCCTGAATGATTGCAGCAGCCTTCTTCATCAAAGGTCCAAGTTCTTTTCCTAAAACCTTGAAGTTAGCTTTTGCACTGTATTCAACAAGTTCATCTTCGCGGTCATGGAATTCAACCTTTTTGACATTTAATTCTTCGCGAATTGATTCTTCCATTTCTGCAAGAACTTTCTTTTCGTCTGGATTACGAGTAACAAGTGCAACAGAAGATAATGGCTGACGGTTCTTAAGATTAAACTGATTACGCAAACTGTGTCCCATTGAGACAGCTTTCTGTACAGTTGCCATCTTAAATTCAAGTTCAGCATTTTTCCATGCTTTATTTGCTACTGGATATGAGCATAAGTGTACAGATTCTTTATCTTCTGGAGATTTAAGATTCTGATACATTTCTTCTGTAATAAATGGAACAATTGGAGCTGCAACTTTTGCAAGTGTTTTAAGTGCAATATAAAGAGCTTCGTATGCTTCTGCCTTATCATTATCATTTTCTGATTTCCAGAAACGACGACGACTTCGGCGGATGTACCAGTTATTCAATTCGTCAATGAACTTAACGATTGGATCAATTGCACCAGAAAGGTCATAAGTATCAAGACCTTTAGAAACATCTTCAATAAGACTCTGTGTGATTGAGAGTAACCATGCATCCAGAGGATTTGAAGGTGTTGAATTATCGAACATATGTCCTGTTGGAGAAACTTTATCAATATTTGCATAAGTTACAAAGAATGAATAAGAGTTCCACCAAGGAATAATGATAGATTTTAATACATCACGAACACCTGCATCTGAATAACGGATTTCATCAGCCTTTACAACCTGAGAATGCATTAAGAAAAGACGAATTGCATCGGCACCAAATTTATTGATTGCTTCTACAGGGTCTGTATAGTTGCGGAGAGACTTTGACATTTTACGTCCATCTTCTGCGAGTACAATTCCGTTTACAATACAGTTTTCAAAAGCAGGTTTATCGAAAAGCTGGGCAGCAAGGACTGTAAGGGTGTAGAACCATCCACGTGTCTGGTCAAGACCTTCTGAAATGAAGTTTGCAGGGAAGTTCTTTTCGAATTTTTCTTTATTTTCAAATGGGTAATGCTGCTGGGCATAAGGCATAGAACCTGATTCAAACCAACAGTCAAATACTTCTGGAATACGGCGCATTGTGCCTTTTCCACATTTTGGACATTTGAATGTAATTTTATCTACAAAATGTTTATGTAAATCTTCTGGATAAATTCCGCTTAAATCTTTAAGTTCCTGGCGGCTTCCAACACATACTTTGTGATTACAATCAGGATCATCACAACGCCAGATTGGAATTGGATTTCCCCAGTAACGATTACGGCTAACAGCCCAGTCACGAGCACCAGCAAGCCACTTACCAAAACGGCCTTCCTTAATATGGTTAGGCTGCCATGTAATCTGTGAGTTTGCTTTGAGTAAAACATCGTGATAGTCTGCAACCTTTACAAACCATGAACCAATTCCACGGTAAATTAAAGGAGAACCACAACGCCAACAATGTGGATAAGAGTGAACAATTGTATCGCGTTTTACAAGTTTACCCTCTTCCTTGAGGCGTTTCATAATATCTTTATCAGCATCTTTTACAAAAATTCCCTGGTAGTCAGGAACTTCTTTTGTAAACTTACATTCTGCATCAATTGGCTCAACATTTGGAACACCAGAACCTCGGAATACCTTGTTATCTTCTTCACCAAATGCTGGAGCAATATGAACAATACCAGTACCATCTTCTGTAGAAACATAGTCTGCATTGAACATACGGAAAGCACCTTTCTGGCATTTCTGACCAGATATTTCTTCACAGGCTTTTGGATCTTTAAGCTGAGCAAAATATGGGAATAATGGTTCATATTCTGCATCAATAAAATCTTTACCTTTGTGAGTATAAATGATTTCGTATGCATCTTCATTCTTGTAATAAGCAGAAAGACGAGCCTGAGCAAAAATGTAATAATCGCCACTTTCTTTATCAAGAATTTTTACATAATCAATATCTGGACCCATACAAAGACCAAGGTTTGATGGAAGAGTCCAAGGAGTTGTTGTCCAAGCAAGGAAGTATGTTTTTCCATTAGTCATATCTGGATCATTTACAGCAGCAGGAGCCTTTGTAATTTTAAATCTAACTGTTACTGTCTGATCCTGAACATCTTTATAACCCTGAGCAAGTTCGTGTGTTGAAAGAACTGTAGAACAGCGTGGACAATATGGAAGAATGTATTTTCCTTCGTAGATAAGACCTTTATCCCAAAGTGATTTTGCAACCCACCAGATTGATTCCATAAAATCAGGATTCATAGTCTTATAGTCATGATCAAAATCTACCCAGCGTCCCATTCGTGTAATAGTTTGACGCCATTCTGCAGTATATTTTAAAACAGAAGCTTTACATGCTTCGTTGAATTTATCTATACCATAGTGTTCAATTTCATGTTTTGAGTTTAAGCCAAGCTCTTTTTCTATAAGGTTTTCAACTGGAAGACCGTGACAGTCCCAACCAAAGCGACGTTCAACGTGCTTACCTTTCATTGTCTGATAGCGTGGAATAATATCTTTAATGGTTGATGGAATTAAATGTCCGAAGTGTGGAAGGCCTGTAGCAAATGGAGGTCCATCATACAAAACGAACTCATCTGCTCCGTCAGTCTGGCTTAAAGACTTGTTGAAGATGTCATTTTTCTGCCAGAATTTTAAAACTTCTTCTTCCTGTTTTGGGAAGTCGACTTTTGGATCAACCGGTTTGAAACTCATAAATCTAGTCCTTTTATAAAAAATTATAATCTTCTTATATTAGCAAATTTTATAAGTTTGTTCCACCAGTCAGAAATTTTATATAAAGAAGTCTCCCTAATTGCGACTATTATAAAAATCTTTTATAATAATAAGATAAGGATTTTTAACATGAATAAACGAGAAATACCTATTTGTTTTGCAACCGATGATAATTATGTTCCATTACTTGCAGTTGCAATTGCATCTTTACTTGATAATTCTTCGAAAGATAATTTTTACCAGATATTTGTTTTAATCACACAGCTAAAACAAGAAAATATAGATAAAATTAAGAAACTTGAAAAAGAAAATTCTAACATTGAATTTATTTCACTTGCAAAAGAAATGGATAAAATCCAGGGAATGTTTCATTTAAGAGATTATTATTCAAAAGAAACATATTACAGAATTTTTATTCCAAATCTTTTCCCTTATCATAAAAAAGTTCTCTATCTTGATTGTGATATTACAGTACTTGGGGATATTGCAGAACTTTATAATCATAACATTCATGGCTATTACGTTGGAGCTGTACAAGAAGAAGTAATGCAAACTTTCCCAGTATTTGGAAACTATGTTGAAAAAGCTGATGGTATTAAAAGAGAAAACTACTTTAATGCAGGTATTTTGCTTATAAATTGTCGTCGCTGGAGAAATAAGTTAATTGCAGAACGCTTTGTAGATCTTTTAAACCGCTATAAATTCCGTGTAGTTCAGGATGAAGATTATTTAAATGTTCTTTGTAAAGGCCATGTAAAATGGATTGATTTGGACTGGAATAAAACTTCCTATAAAAACGATAAATATGATGATAAGAATTTAAAACTTATTCACTGGAAAATAAATTGGCGTCCATGGAAATATAAAGATATTTTGTATGAAGGATATTTCTGGAAATATGCAAAAATGACTGATTTTTATGATTATCTTATCAACATGAGAGATTCTAGAACTCAGGCAGATTATGATAAAGACCTGTTTCTTATGGAAAATCTTCAGAAAATGGCTGAAGAAGATGCTAAAGATCCAAATAACTATTACAACACTCAAGGAAAGAATGGTAGTGTTTGGTGGATCTTTGATAAAATTAATAGAATTGTTAAAATTAGAAAACTTGTAACAATCAAGGCATATAAATTTAAGAGAAATCATGGAAAACACAACAAATAATCAAGTTGAAAAAAATCCAGAAAGATTAAAGGTTCTGGCAAAAATCGAAGAATACGAAAAAAAAGGATGGTTTTCTAAAGATGTAGAAGAAGACCCTCCTACAATTCCTCTAACACCTGATAAAATTGACTATATAAATAAAAAACTTTCCAACAAAATCATTTCTAAGTTTGCAATGCATCAGGCTGTTTCCTTTGTAAAAAAACTTATTAAAAACAAACAAATGATTATAAAGGATGTAGTAGGAATTGAAAACTTTACAAAACTTGCCAATCAAGGGGCAATTTTAACTTGTAATCACTTTAATCCATTTGATAATTTTTGTATCCATTGGGTATTGCGTCCTTATCTTAGAAAAGAAGGTCGTGAAATGCATGTAATTATTCGTGAAGGTAATTACACAAACTTTCCAGGCTTTTTTGGTTTTATTATGAGGCATTGTTACACTCTCCCACTTTCTGCTAACTTTTCGACCATGAAAAAGTTTCACCAGTCTCTCAAAATTTTATTGGGAAGAGGTGAAAAGATTTTAATCTACCCTGAGCAGGGCATGTGGTGGAACTACAGAAAGCCTAGACCAATGGTTGGTGGTGCTTTTAGATTTGCTGTAGAAAATAAAGTACCAATTATTCCAATGTTAATTACAATGGAAGATACAGAAAATATTGATGGAGACGGATTCCCTATTCAGGCATATACCTTACACATTATGCCAGCAATTTATCCTGATCCAAATAAATCTAATAAGGAAAACATGGAATATCTTAAGGATGAAAATTACAAGCTCTGGAAAAAGACCTATGAAGATTTCTACAAGGTTCCATTGACTTATACAACAGAAAAAACTTCTACCAACAATGAGTAAAAAAGATCAGATAAAAATCATCTATTACAAAGATGAATTAAATGATGAATTTGCGGGCGACTCAATTAAACCTAAAAAAATTGATGAACATTTTTTTTACGGGGATAATTCTTTTACCTGGAGAATAATTCACTACTTTTGGTATAAAATAATTGCTCATCCAATTGCATATTTTTTTATGAAACTTAAATACAGACATGTATTTGTAAATAAAAAAGCAATTAAACCTTATATAAAAAGTGCAAAATTTCAAATTGGAAACCATACAAATAATATTGCAGATGCACTAATTCCATCTTTTATGCAGTTTCCTAATCATAATTATTTGATAGTTAATGCAAACAATGTAAGCATGCCTTTTTTGGGTAAAATTACACCCTATATGGGGGCAATTCCTCTTCCAGATAATATGTCAGCTACAAAGCATTTTATGAATTATCTAAAACTTAGAATTGAAGGAAATCGTTCTATAACAATTTATCCAGAAGCTCATATCTGGCCTTTTTACACTAAAATAAGACCTTTTAGCGACCAGTCTTTTAGATATCCTGTTCAATACGATGTACCAACTTTTGCATTTACAAATACTTATCACAAAAGAAAATTTTCTAAAAACCCTAAAATTATTACTTATATCGACGGACCTTTTTTTCCAGATAAAAATCTTTCAAGCAAGGAACAGAGAAAAGATTTAAGAGACAGAGTTTATAAGGCAATGGTTGAAAGAAGTAAAAATAACGATATAGAATTGATTAAATACATCAAACTAGAAAGCGAGGAAGATAATGATTAACATTTTATTTTGTGGAAATGACGGAGTTTTTGATGGAGTTCTTACAACATCTCTTTCAATTATGAAGCGTACACAAACAAAAGAAGCTTTTAATATTTATTTATTCACAATGGATGTTTCTCATTTAAATCCAAAATATATTCCTATTTCAGACCAGAAAACTAACTTTTTAGAAGATGTAATTAAATCTTATAATCCAGAAAACAAAGTAACAAAAATTGATATTACTGAATATTATAAAAAGGAATTTGCAGGTTCTCCAAACGAGGGATGCTATTGTTCACCTTACACCTTAATCAGACTTTTTGCAGATATGATTCCTAATATTCCAGAAAAAATGCTTTATCTTGACTGCGATATTATGTTCAATCGGGATATTACACTTTTATACAATCAGGATATTTCTGATTATGAATATGCAGCAGCCCCTGATCACTATGGAAAATATTTAATCAGACCAGATTACATTAATGCTGGTGTTTTACTTTTTAATATTACAAAGTGTAAAGAAACAAAGATTTTTGAAAAAGCAAGAAATCAAATTAAAACTAAAAAATGGCTTTTTGCTGACCAGGATGCACTTTGGCATTCAACTACAAAAAAGAAGATTTTGCCACAGAAGTTCAATGATCAGAAATTCTTACATCCAAAATCTACAATTGTAAGACATTTTTCAAAAAGACTTTTCTGGCTTCCTTATCCTCACACTGATAATATAAAACAGTGGCATATAACAAAAGTACATAAAATTTTTAAATACGATCAGTTTGATGATATTCTTTATGAATACGTTTATTTGAAAACTAAATTCGAAAGAGAAATTGAAAATAAATAGGATAATAAATATTTACCTTAAAGGATTAAGGCAAATTCCATAATTCTTTTTTAGTTTGAATTAAGTGAGTTACGTTTTGCCCTACTTTTTCAACTCCCATATCTCTTAATGTTTTCTGCATTGCTTTCCATGCTTTATCAAAATTTTCCTGAGGGCCCAAAATCATATCTATAAGGGATTCTTTTACAAAATTATCTGCCTTTTCGATAAGAGCGGTATCGCTTGCTTCCATAGGATATTGCCAAATCTGTCCATGTTTTGAAACGCCTAACTCCTCTGGAGAAGGAAATAAATCTGTCCAAACATCAACACCATATGCTTTTAAAGTTTCTTTTTCTACGTAGTTATATTGTGATATAACAGATTCCTTCAGGTTCTTTCCAATACTATTACCAGTAGAGTCAATATAACCTGGGCCGCCTTCTGGGAAAGGATAAAGCCAGGTTCCAACTCCATTTTCTTTAGAATCAATTGTTTTGCTTATACGTTTTCCCTGACTATCATAATAATAATTTATATTTTCTATTCCCCAGTTTGTAAGAATCTGAGCTTCTTCGGAACACATCCAGTCTAAGAATTTAAAAGCTGCAACAGGATCTTCGCAATTTTTGGAGATTGCAATACCCCATCCACCGGAATATCCATAATCCTTTAAAGAGGGATCTTTATAATTTTTATTTGATGTAACTGAAAGATATGCAAAAGTCCTTTCTATAAGTCCATTATTTTGAAGCTCGTTTTGGATATCTTGTAATCCCCAATGAGGATAAGAGGTTCCTAAAACATATCCATTTGAAAGTTTTTTGTGCCATACATCTATATTTTGAGTAAAACTTTCAGGGTCCAGAAGGCCTTCATGATATATTTTATTTAACCACTTATAAAAAATATGCATTTCTGGATGAAGGAATTTGTATGTTGCCTGCATAGTATCTTGATCTACAATCCATTGTCCATCATCTGGGAAACCAATTAAATAATTACCAGGATTTGAAAGGCCTACCAGCCAATACCAGTCATCTGTAAGCAAGCTTAATCCTATTGTTTTATGACCATTTATTTCAGGATACTTTTTGATATAGGCTAAAAGAAGATTTTCATAATCTTCAAGGGTAGAAATTTTGGGATAGGCAAATTCTTTTAATACGGCATTTTGAATTTGCATGGTCCCACCAACCTGGTAGGTATTATTTTTTAATTCATAAGTTCCAACAGTATAAATTGACGGGTCATCCAGGGTATAGCGAAGTTTTACCAGCTGATCTCCATACAATTTTTTGATATTTGTCCCATATTTTTCTATGTATTCATCTAGGGGAATTACACCTTTAGCATTTATTAATTTTGTTAAATCACTTTTGGCAAAAATTAAATCTGGATAACTTTCATTTACTATCATTAAAGAGATTTCTTCTGATGAAGAAAGTTTAGGATAATAAAATTTTAAAGTAACGCCCGTTCTTTTTGTTATTTCTTTTGCTACAGGATCATTAAAATAATTTGGCTCAGTTAAATCTGTTGAATAAAAGGTAAAAACTTTTTCTTCTTTAAAATCTTTATCTTTATCATTTTTACATGAAGATAAAAAAAGAAGACTTAATAAAAATGATATAGAAATTATTGTTACAATAGATTTATTTTTCATTTTCAATAACCTTTTTATACTCTTTTGGTGTATAACCTGTACATTTTTTAAACTTCATAAAGAAATAATCGGTATTTGTGTAGCCTACAAGTTTTGAAATTTGATAGATTTTTAAATCTGTATGCAGGAGTTTATCTTTGGCATCTTCAATTCTTAAATTATCAAGATAGGTATTAAATTGAGTTCCAGTATATTTTTTAAATTTTTTACCTAGATATGCAGAATTACAATTAAATAAATCTCCCAAAGTTTCTAATTTTAGGTCTGAAGTGTAATTTGTCTTTATATAAGCAATTACTTTTACAATTACAGAATCCGCGGTATTAAAATTAAAGTTTTCCAAAAGCTCATCAAAAACACTTTTAATATAATTTATTATTTCTGAATATGACTTTGCTTCAAGAATTTTTGGCACTACTTCATAAGTTGTTCCATTTGAAATCTCTCTTTCAGGATACTTTGTTATAAGATTATTTCGCAATTCTATCATACATGAAATAAATAATTTTTTAGTTTCTGATTCTGTTTTTTCTATATTCATGTATAAAGTTTTTATTTCTTCAACAATTTTTCCAAGCTTTGTTTTGTCATAAGTTTCAATAGCAAAAATTATTTCTGGAATATAATCTGATAAAGACTTACAGCCTTCTTTATAATCGATAATGCTTTTTACAGAATCGTAAGTAATCCAGGCTTTATCTGAAATATAAAAGAGATAGGAATTCAATTTTTCTATATCTTCAAAACTTTTTAATATTCCTTCTAGACCAGTGTAAAGTCCGCTTCTACAAATAAAGGCCAGATTATTTTTATTCAATTTTGCAGTTCTTTCAATACAGTTATTAATGGCAACTTCGTTTGAAGCCTTTAAAATAACTATAATTTCTTTACCCTTTTGCAAAATAACTCTGGTAAAGAAAGAAAAATAATTATCAACTGATTTTATAAAATCGTTTACAGGATGTTCAGAACAAATATCGGTATTAATTAGTATTGATGTGTAAGTTGAATTCTGACAATCAATAAAAAATTTATTTTCAACAAGACTTCCTAAATCAGTAATTTTTTTATTTTCAAAAAGTTGAAGCAAATAATGATTAACTTCGAAGATTTCAGCATTTTTTGAAACTTCGTTAAGAGACCTTCTCTCCCTTATTTCTTTTGCAATTTCAATCACCTTTTCCTGCAATTCGTCTTCATCAACAGGTTTTAACAGATAGGCTTTTGCACCTTTATTAATACTTTTTTGAGCATATTCAAAATCTGAATAACCAGACAGAATAATAATAGCGGGCATTTCCAAATGATTTGCCTCATGGTAGTCTCGGATCTGAGTCATTACTTCGATTCCAGTAAGGCCTGGCATTTTTATATCAAGAATTACAAGATCTGGACGTAAATCATTTATTTGACTTACAGCGTCTTTACCATTAGAAGCTTCACCACAAATTTTATAACCGCATTTTTCCCAATCAAGAATACATTTCAATCCATTGCGAATATTAGCTTCATCATCTGCAATCAAAACTTTTAATAAATCCATTCTTAGCCCCTTACACTGGAATAGTTATAGTTACTATAGTACCTTCCCCAAAATCACTTTTTATAGAAAGCCCATATTCCTTACCATAAAAAAGTTTAATTCTGGAATTAACATTTACAATTCCTATATGAGTTGAATCAATTTCATCATCTTTTTTCTTTAATTCATTATTCAACTCTTCAAGTTTTTCTTCATCAATACCAGATCCATTATCTTTTACAGAAATGTTCATTATCCTTTTTCCGTCAATTTCTTCTGTATTAATAAGGATGTAGATAAAGCCACCAGAAACTCTATCTTCAAGCCCATGACTAAAGGAGTTTTCTACAAGAGGTTGAATTAAAAGTGGCAAAATCATTATATCGTTTATATCACACATTGTAACAATATCATATGATACGCGGTCTTCAAATCTCATGTGCTGAATATTAAGATAGTTTTGTATGGCTTCAAGTTCCTGTATTAATGGAACAGGCTGCCCCTTTATTCCAAGATTATATCGCAAAAGTGACGCGAGTAATTTGAGCATTGTGGCAACTTCTTTTTCGCCAGAGGCAATGGACTTCATTCTTATAGTTTCAAGTGTATTAAAAAGGAAATGAGGATTTATTTGATTTGCCAGCATTTTGAAACTCATTTCGCTTTGTTTTGAAAGGAATTCTTCTTTTTCTATATTCTGTCTGTATATTTCGTTGATTAAGTTTTTAATATCTTTAGACATTTCGTAAAGTTCGTGGTAAATGGTTTCGAATTCATCTGAACCACCAATACTTGGGGCAATTTCGAAATTTTTAGAAACTACATTTGAAATACCGGACTGAACTTTATTTACTCGGCTGTCCAGATAATTTGTAAAAAGCATCATTACTATCAAAGACAGCAAAAGCATAATTAAAAAGATTGATGATGAAAGGAGCAGCATTTTATTTGTAACCATTCCCAACTGCATCAAAGGAATTATATATATAAATGTAAATTTTAAGGCGGAATCATCTGGATCATAAAGATCTTCTGAAATAATTCCAAACCTCTGTCCGTTAAGTTTTATTCTTTTTATGTTATTGGAAGAAAATTCTTCTTCCATTTCAATTTTTGAAAGTTCCTGAACATTTTCTACAGAAAATCCATTAAAAGCAGAATAGAAAATTTTATGATCTACAAAAATAGCTGTATTAAATAAGGACTCGTTTAATTTTTCATTAATTACATTTGGGTCAAGATTTACTACTAAAACTCCAAGATAGTCTCCTGCCTGGGTCCAGAGGGAACGAATAAGACATACAAAATCTTTTTTAGAAATTTCGTCATGTCTCCAGCGCCAGTAAGGCCTACCCTTTAAGTTTTGTCCAGTAACATACCACTCTGAACACTGGGTTTTATAATCAGCCTTTACAATAAATGAATTGTCTAAAAGCGTAGTATTTTCTGTGTATATTCTATAATTTGCAATTTGATCATAAGTTAGAAGATAATTTTCCAAAAAGTTCAGGCTGGCATAATCATTATAAATATGTTGAATATCTGTATAAGAGGTACTTAAAATATTTTGCAAAGTTTTATTTAAGTAGATTCGGTTGGAAAAAGCCTGAACTTCTTTTAAAGAAGTTTCAAAACTTTCTTCGGTTTGTTTCATATATGCTTTAACTCTTTGAGTTTCACTATCAAGCATGGTGTTATAAAGAAATACTATAAATACAATCGAAATAACAATAACTGGAAGAATAAAAATAAATAAAAATAGAATTCGGAGACTTTTCTTTACAGAAACTTTATTTAATAAACGTTCGAATGTATTTGCAATTCCAAACATAATTATAAAATTATAGCATATTAGCGAATAAAATTGCTTATTATTTAGATGTTATTACTTATTTATTTAAATCTTTTGGACGAGGACCAAAGGCTCTTTGCCTTGCTCTTACAGCCTGAATTAAAGTGTTATTTGATTCAAGATAGTCTATTAAATCCCAATGCCAGTTTAAATCATCAGGGGGGAAAAGAGGTTTTGGATCTGGTTTACGACGAGAATTTCCTTCCTTTACAATTTTCATTAAATCTTCAAATGTAGATTTATCTGCCAGTTTTGTAAGATATGGTTCTTTATCTAAAATCATAATACTTTTATCTTCATTAAAAATAAAATCTTCTTCATTATAATCTTTTGGTGCTACAACATTCCTTATTTTTTTACTGCGACCAGAAACAGAAGAATAATTATTTCCGCAAGAATATAAGTGTTTATCAACAAGGTATTCATTATCATCAAAATTCAGGGTAACTTTATCATCCATGTAATCCATATCTGTGAACCAATAGCGAATATCAAAAATTTTCCCCTGATTAATGTAAAAAGCTCCAATATTTTGAGGAACTTTTTGTGGCGAAAGCATAATTCCCAGGCTAGTTGCATTTCCTCTGTAAAGATTTTTATCTTCCTGGTCCTGAATATAAAAGTTTAAAAAGATATTGTCTTGAACAAGGGCGATTGGAATGATTGAGGTTTGAAATCTGGAATAATCCATTTTTAATTCAAAGGCATCCATGCGGTCTGAGTGGGCTTTGGAAATTGGATTAAATGTAAAATACACTTGTTCTGCATTTCTTGTGGTTGCACTATTTCGATTTCTAGATTCTTTTTGCTCATATTCCTTTGGTTCTGCAGCTCTGTCATAATACCAGCCATAAAACTCTTTTAAAATTATAACAATTTGTGGATTTTGCTCTTCCGTTTCTTCAAAAAAAACAAAACGATCCTTACCTTCCCAAATACCGTAAAGTTGGTCTGGAATATTAATAGCAAAAAGTGACAGAGAAATAAAAAATAAGATAAAAGAAATAAGTCCTTTTTTCATATTAAAATTATCGGCATATAATGATACAGAACAAAATAATTCATTATTTATTTTCATTTTTATTTTGACTTCAAACTTTATCTGATTATTATTATAATTAGATTTATGACTTATTTAGCAAAAATTGGAGAACTCACTCTTAAGGGTTCTAACATTCAGGAATTTGAAAATCTTTTAAAACACAATGTTGCAACTTATCTGGAAGGTTTGCATTGCCAGATTTCTCTTAGAGCTGGCCGTTTGTATATTGATTGTGAAGAAGAAGTTTGTGATAAAGTAGAATTTGCTCTTTCTCATTTAATTGGAATTACAGGCTGGGCAAAAGCTACTGTTTGCGAAAAAACTATTGAAGCAATAAGTAAGGCCGTTTATGACCTTGCAAAAATTGAAGCTGAAAAAGGCTGTAAAACTTTTAAAATTGATGCAAGACGTTCAGATAAAGGCTTTCCTTTAAATTCATATCAGATTTGTTGTGAAGCGGCAGGCGATGTAGAAGCATTGATGAAAGTTGATGTTCATAAACCTGATACAATCATTTATGTTGAAGTTAGAGAAAGAGTTTTTGTATACGTAGATTCAAATACCGGTAACAGAGGACTTCCTGTTGGTTCAAGTGGAAAAGGACTTTTACTACTTTCGGGAGGTTTAGATTCACCTGTTGCTGGTTACAGAATGCTAAGACGAGGAATGAAGGTTGAATGCTGTTATTTCCATTCCTACCCATACACTTCAGAAGAAGCTAAACAAAAAGTAGTTACTCTTGCACAAAAACTTGCCTACTACGGTATAAAAATGTACTTAAATATCATTCCATTTACAAAAGTTCAGATGGAAATAAAGAAAAAGGCTCCAGAAGCCTGGTCTACACTCATGCTCAGAGTTTGTATGATGAAGGTAGCAAACCGTCTGGCAGGTCGCTGCAATGCAAAATGTATTATTACTGGCGAAAGCGTTGGTCAGGTTGCAAGTCAAACAATTGAAAACATGACTGTTACAGAACATTTTGCAGAATATCCACTACTTCGTCCTTTATGTGGTATGGACAAAGAAGAAATTATTAAAGATTCATATTTTATTGATACATACGAGACTTCAATTCTTCCATACGAAGACTGCTGTGTATTGTTCAGTCCAAAACATCCTGTACTAAGAGGAAGCTGCCAGGAAGCAGATGAAATTTACAAAAATCTTGAAGTTGATGAATTAATTGAAGAATCCTTCAGAGACAGAGAAATTGTAAAACTAACTGCCACAGAAGAACCTGTATGGAAAACTTCGGCAAACAATAAAAACGAGGACCAATAAGGATGAAGGCTCAGGAAAAGGAACTTATTTATAATCTTCTCAAAACTGCCGATGCCTACAATTCAGGTTATACCAGGGCAAAATTTGTTCAGAATTTTGAATTTTTAGATGATAATGAAGGAAGCATTTCTGAAGAAGTTGCAAATTCTTCTATTACTGAAACCCCATCTGCAGAAACAGTAATTCCAATTCCTCAGGAAAATAATAGCGAAAAAGCAGGACTTTCTTTGGATGAACTTTCTGCAAAAATACTACGTTGTACACGATGTGGACTTGCCAGAACCCGTAATAATGTTGTTCCAGGTGAAGGTGTTTCTTCTCCACTTGTACTGGTCATTGGTGAAGGGCCTGGTTATGATGAAGATATGCAGGGTCGTCCATTTGTTGGTAAGGCAGGAGTCCTTTTGGATAAAATGCTTGCCGCAATTAATTTGGACAGAAAAACAAATGCCTATATTGCGAACATTGTAAAATGCCGTCCACCAGAAAACAGAAATCCTTTTCCAGATGAACAGTCTGCCTGCTTTTCTTTCCTTGAAGCCCAAATTCATCTTTTAAAACCAAAAATGATTTTATGCATGGGAAAAATTGCAATTGAAAAACTGATGAATCAAAGCGTTGCAATTACAAATTCACACGGCCAATTTTTTGAATATCAGGGCATACCTGTAATGCCAACATTCCATCCATCTGCACTTTTAAGAAATCCTGATTTAAAACGTCCAGCTTGGGAAGATTTAAAAAAATTCAAAAGTAAGTTAGATGAAATATCTTGAAATAATCCTTAACCTTCCTGTTAATCAGGGATTTACTTATTCTTATATTCCTCCTGAAGATGAAAAGCCTGAACTAGTTCCTCAAATTGGAAAACGGGCAGAAATTACTTTTGGAAATAAAAAAACTCAGGGCTTTATCATTAATATTTCAGATACTATTCCTCCATCATGTCCTGTTGAAGAAGGAAAAATTAAACCAATAAAAAGGATTATTGATAAAGAAGCTTTATTTGATTCTGAATTAATTGAAATGGCAAAATGGGTTGCCCACTATTATCTTTGTACCTTGGGTGAAGCTATTTTTTCTATGATTCCATCTGGAAGGCGTGAAAGTTCTGCAGGTGGCTTCAGTTTTGAAGAAGAAATGAATTCTTCATCAAAAAATACTCTTTCTCAGGAACAGGGAAAAGCTGTAGAAGAAATTCTTGGAAACAGAGAGGCCTTCCATTATCTTTATGGACCGACAGGTTCTGGAAAAACAGAAGTATTTCTTTCTTTGGCTGAAAAAATTTTGGAAGAAGGCAAAGGGGTTATTTACCTGGTTCCAGAAATTGGTCTAACAGGACAGGTTGCCGAGGCAGTTGCAAAACGATTTGGCAATACAGCAGCAATTTTACATTCAGGTTTAACACCATCTCAAAGGCTGGGTGAATGGCATAGAATTATGCATAAGGAAGCCCGTGTTGTAGTTGGTGCACGTTCTGCCATTTTTGCACCAGTTCCAGACCTAGGACTTGTAATTATTGATGAAGAACACGATGCCTCCTACAAATCTGGAAATAATCCACGATATCATGCAAGACAAGTTGCAATGCACCGTTGTTCTCTCTTAAAAATTCCTCTTTTAATGGGAAGTGCTACTCCATCGGTAGAAGCCTGGCTTGGAATGAACAAAGGAAATATAAAATGCCACCTTTTAACAAAAAGACTTGCCGGTGGTGAAATGCCACATATTTCCTGTATAGATTTAACTTATTTCCAAAACGACGGCTGTATTTCTAAACCTCTTGAAGAGGAAATTAAAAAAACTCTGGATAATAAACATCAGGTCATTTTATTTTTGAATCGCAGAGGCTTTACCCATTTTTTCAGATGTAATTCATGCGGCTTTGAAATTGTCTGTAAAAACTGTTCTGTTCCACTCACCTTTCATAAAAATGAAAACCGTTTACGCTGTCATTATTGCGGCTGGTCAACAGTTCCTCCTGAATCATGTCCAAAATGTGGCTCTCTAGATATTGGATCTTCTGGTTTTGGTACAGAATACATTGAAGCCGAAACCCGGGCAAAATTTCCAAATGCCCGGATAATTCGTCTGGATACAGATGCCTTAAAAAACAAGGATGAATTACTGACTAGCCTGGAAGATTTTAGACAGGGAAAATACGATATTATGCTTGGAACTCAAATGGTTGCTAAGGGCTTAAATTTTCCTAATCTGCAATTAGTAGGCGTTGTGCTTGCCGATGCAGGTCTTCATATGCCTGACTTCCGCGCATCAGAAAGAACTTTTTCGCTTATAACACAAGTGGCCGGTCGCGCTGGACGTTACTTCCCAGACGGAAAAGTAATTGTTCAAACATACAGTCCAGGAAGAGAACCAGTTTTATATGCCTGCCAAAATCGTGTAAGAGATTTTTACGAAAGCGAATTAAGGCAAAGGGAAATGCTTGATTTTCCACCTTATTCTAGACTTTTAAGACTTGTTTTCCGTAGTTTTAATAAAAATCTAGCCGCAAGCACAGCATATGAAGCAGTAAAAATTTTACAAAAAAACACACCAAGGGGAGCCGAAATAATTGGACCAGCTGAATGTCCTATTGAAAAAATAAATTCCTCTTGGCGTTATCAGATTTTATTAAAAGGAGCTTCAATTCTTCCATTACAGGCTGCTGCAAGAAAACTTCTTTTTGATTACAGACACGATCCAAAAGTTTACATTGAATATGATGTAGATCCTGTATCACTTTTATAAAATTCAGGCTTTATATATGCCTTCTAATTCCATCAAATTTAATTTGATAGAGAAAAAGGCCTGTTGGAGGAGCTGTTACACCGGCTTTACTTCTGTCATGGGCTTGCAAAATCTTTTGCATGGAATCTTCTTCAGCATTATTTTTATCTAAGTCAATTAGAGTTCCTGTTAGAGTTCTTACCATTTTCCATAAAAAAGCATTTGCCTCAATCTGAAAAACCAATAAGTCATTACCCCAAATATCCTTTTGCAAAAAGAAATGAGCATCATCTATATAACGGTTATTAGAAATTGAATCATCTCCACTGGCGGCAAATGAAGAACAGTCAAGTTCGCCTCGTAAACATGATGTAAAATGATTTAGACGCTCAAGATTTGGCTGATAATTTTTTACATGCCAGCTGTAACGTGTGTTATTTGCAGGACATGTTTCGCCAAATGAAATAAAATAACGGTAAACTCTGCTGGTTGCCGATTTACGGGCCGAAAACTCTTCTGGAACTTCTTTTGCATCAAGAATTCTTACATCCTGAGGCAGAAAGGCATTTAAAGCTCTAACATAATTTAGAGCTGGCATAGAAGGAATTGGTGAATAAAAGTTTGCAGCTTGACCTAATGCATGTACACCACTATCAGTACGACCAGAACCATATAGAGCAGTTTTTTCCTTGTGGATTTTTTCCAAGGCATTTTCAATTTCTGCCTGAACTGTACGCTGGGCTGGAGAGCCGTCTACATCATCCTGACGCTGCCAACCACAAAAGTCTGTTCCATCATAAGATAAAGTTAATAAAATATTACGATTAGCACTCATGCTTTAGAACTCATCATCATTTACTAATTTAGAAAGGTTATCGTAAAGATTTCGGGCATGTTCCAGTAAAGGTCCAGGCTTATTTTTTGAAGATTTACCCAAACCAAAGATACGCGCAATGGCAGTTTTAGACTCACTCAATTTTTTTAAACGAAGCTGAATGTCTTCCTGCTGTCCATACTTATATTCGAGTAGACCACAAAGATAAATTACACCATCCCAACCATAGTTTTTATCCATATCAGGCCCCATATTTGCCAGAGTTGATGATTTTTCTACTCTGCTGGATTCATTTATAACAGCCTGCTGATAGAAAAATAAAGCCTTACTATAAAACATTTTGGAAACTATATCATAATTATGACCTGCACAGCGTAGATTCATTTCATTTGTAAGCCATGCAAGTCTTAAAGAAATAATTGCCTTTTTCATAGTTGGAATTGCATATGGTCCCAAATCATCGTAAGACATAAGTGCAAGGTAGTACATGGCAGCACCGTCTAAAAGGGATCTTTCTTTTTTCAAATTAAAATATGGGAATACTTCTTCACAAGCTTTTTTACGTTTTTCTGAATGTTCAAAAAGCTTATCGCCGTCTTCTGGGGTAATTTTTTCGGTAAAATCGTTCCAGAAAAAAGCAGAATAACAAAAAGGACAAGCTCCAATTTCATAAATTAAAGGATAAACACGTCCATATTTTGCAGAAGGCTCAAAGTTACGATGCAATTCTTCTGTAAGACTTCCGGCAATCATACGACCATTACCACTACGCATAACTTCTTTTTCAAATGCTTTTTTACAAATAGGACAAACACATTTATCTTTTGACCAATATGATATGGCTGGCTTTTTATTTGGGTCTGCATCCTTTTTTTTACTAGAAGTTGCCATTATCTCCCCCTATTTTTTCTATAATTACATATGCAAGAGCATATTCTTTTTCATGACTTAGGGAAATATGTATTTTATAATCTTCGTACTTCCCGCAATATTTTTCAAAAAGCTCTTTAGCTGTATTTTCCAGAATTAATTCAGGCTTTCCTAAATCATTATTAATTATATATGAATCTTTTAAATCGTATATAAGGCCTGTACCTAAAGCTTTAGAAAAAGCTTCTTTTGCGGCAAATCTTGCGGCTAAATGCTGACATCGGCTTGCTAAAGTCCCTGTAAAATTAATTTCCTTGCTATTAAAGAATCGGGAAATCATTTCTGGATTATTAATCCATTTTTCAAAGCGTTTTGTTTCAGCAATATCAGTTCCAATTCCAAAAATCATTAAATTCCTTTTGCAGACTCCCCATTTTCCAAACTTAATTCAGAATCAGTATTTTGCCCTGCATTTTCTTCATCATTAATAGTTTTTTCTTTAACAGAAATCATAAGATTAGATAAAGGAGCTTCTATAAGTTCAAAACTCTTTGGTACATTATATTTTAATTTTAATTCGTAATCGCCGGGTTCTGTAATTGCGGCACAATCCAGCTGAACGAAATGTTTAGAAATTGAATAGTTTTCTAAAGTAGACATTGAACCCGCAAGTTTTACGTTAATAAATGGTAATTCATTTGTAATTTCGAGGTTTTCAGAAAGATTTAGTACTTCAATCGTAATTTGGCTAAAATCCTGCTCATAAGGAAGAGCTTCTACAATAACTGTGGCTTTATAAGGACCAGTATTATCAATTTTGTAAAGATTTGTGCTTTCTAAATAAAATGCTTCTGTAGTAAAGTTCTTTTCAGCATTTGATACGTTAATTTTTGTTGTAGGAATTGAAGTTGTAGCATCCAAAATTGATTTAGGACCAGAAATTAAAACCGTAGAAGGATTCATTTGAATTTCTGAAATAGTAAATCCGTGTGCTACATCACCCACTATAGAAGGATTAAGAGTTACGTATTTAGATTCACGCAAATCAACCTGAGCAGTTATATACTGATCCTTTAACCTTAATTCAAAAGGATCCATTTGTTTTAATTTATCTGAAATTTCTATAAAAACAGGAATCTGGAATTTTCCATTTTCTGTAATTGTATCCAGGTTAATTGTAGCCTTAATATCAGAATTATAAATGGACTTCATATTTTCAGGATTAGTTCTAATTACAAGGGCAACAGAGTTTTGTATATTCCCTACATGCTGAACAATTCCGTTTTCTTCGATATGAAGAGGAATGGTAAAAGTTTTCTTTTCAATTAAAGAGGCCTGGTGAAAAATATAAAGGAAAATTGCAACTATGAGACAAATTACTTTTATATACCAGCGGTCAAGGAGTTTCTCAATTAATGTTTTTCTGTTCATCGACAGTATCCTCCAAAACCTTTTCTTCTGGTGTAATTTCAAGAAGATTTTCCAAAACCTTTCTTACTTCAGAAAGTGAAAGGTCATAATTTAATTTTGAATCATATGCAAGACTAAGGGCACCAGTTTCTTCTGAAACAACAAGAACGACTGCATCTGAAACTTCAGAAAGTCCAAGTGCAGCTCGGTGTCGGGTACCAAAGGTCTTTTTAATTGTGTAGTTATCGGAAGTTGGTAAGAAACATCCAGCGGCAATAAGTTTTCCACCCTGAATAAAACATGCTCCATCATGCAAAGAAGTATCTTTACCAAAAATAGTCATTAAGAGTGATGAAGATAAATCGGCATTTAAGCGAGTACCAGTCTGAATCAAATTTTCCATTTGAGTATGACGCATAAAAACTGCAAGCATACCTCTTCTCTGTTTAGAAAGCATATCTGCGGCAATCAGAACGGCATCCACATAAGTGTGTTTTGAACGCTTACCAAAAGGGTTCCAGACATTTTGTCCAATTCTAATAAAAAGCTTACGAATTTCAGGCTGGAATACAAGTGCAAAAGCAATTACAAGTGCCGGAGCAATTATATTTAAAATCCAAAGTAAGGTATGTAAATCTAAAAGAACGGCTACAGCGTAGGCAATTGCAAGAATTACCAGGGATTTAATCATTTGTACACCGTTTGTTTTGGAAATAAAATCATATGCCTTATATAAAATGAAAGTTAGAACCGCTACATCAAGTATTGGTCTAATAAAATCATAAATATGTAATAACCTTTCAAAACCAAACATAGTGTTTTTATTTTACTACATTATTGAAGATATTTCATCACATTTAAGGCATCTATTGTTTCACAAAGGTCATGAACTCTAACAATTTTTGCACCTTTTTGAACAGAAAGCATATTAGCGGCAAGGGTTCCTGCAAGTCTGTCCTTAGTCTCCCGTCCCGTCATTTGGCCTATACAGCGTTTTCGGGAAAGGGCCATTAAAACTGGCAATTCTCCATCACCAATTTTATCTGTATTTTTTATAATTTCGATTGACTCTTCATTACTTTTACCAAAACCAATTCCAGGGTCCAAAATAATTTTTTCTCTCGAAACTCGGTGACTATCTAACAATTTCAATTTTTCTTCAAAAGCGGCATTCATTTGCTCAACACTTGCAGGACCAGTATGCATAAGGATGTAAGAAATGTTTTCTCTGGCTATAAAATCTATAGCTTCAGGACTTTGCTCCAAAAAAGACACATCATTCCAAATTTGAGCACCAGCTTCGTAGGCAGCCTTAAAAACTTGAAATTTTTGGGTATCAACAGAAATTACAATATCTGACTTTTTTCTAATTTCCTTAATTACAGGGATGATGCGGTTTAATTCCTCTTCAACAGAAACAGGAGTATATCCAGGCCTTGTAGATTCTCCTCCAATATCAAGAATATCTGCACCGTTATCAATTAATTGAAAGGCTCTTTCCAGCCCCCCCCTGCTTTTTTCGTAGAAAGAATCTGGAGTTACATTTAAAATTGCCATTACAAATGCAGGTCTTTCAGTTTGAATTATTTTTCCATTTAATTTTATTTGCTGCATAATTTTATTGCCTTTTCAATATGAGTTGAATCTATTCCAGCAGCCTCAAGAATATCATCTCGAGAACCATGACTATAATATCTGTCTTCAAAACCTAATACTTTTGTATTGGAGAAACCCTGTTTTGCAAGAAGTCCACTTAAATATTGGCCAATTCCACCTGTAATAACCCCATCTTCTACAAAAACAATTCCATAGTATTTTTTTGCAAGCTCAAGGAAATAAGTTTCATCTATAGGTTTTATAAATCGCAGAAGATAAAGATCCGCATATCCATTATCAATTAATACAGAACGAATAGCCTTTTGAACTTCATGATACATTCCCCCTGTAGCGACTACAAGAATCTTGTTTCTATGATTGATTAAGGATTCTTCGCTAATATCACCAATTACATACTCTGTACAAGGAATGAATATTCCACGGCCAAATTCTACAGGAGTAGAAAACTGAGGTATTTCTGTTGGACACGATAGTTTTGGATAACGAATGACGACAGATCTGCCCTTTTCTATAGCCCATTCAAAAATTAATTTTAAGTCCTTAGCAGAAGATGCTGATAAAAGCTGTAATTCTGGCAGAGGTCTAAACAAAGCAATATCGTATATCCCCTGATGAGTTACACCATCATTTGGAACAGCACCTGCTCTATCAAGCATAATAATTGAATGGGCTTTTTGTAAACTTATATCATGGAATATTTGATCTACGGCTCTTTGTATAAATGTTGAATAGATACAGACAACAGGAATTTTTCCACCCTTAGAAAGTCCACCGGCAAATGTGACGGCATGTTCTTCTGCAATTCCAACATCAAAAAAGCGATTTGGATACTTGTGAGAAAATGCAGAAAGACCTGTTCCCTTGGCCATAGCAGCTGTAATACCAACAAGATCAGGATTTTTTTCAGCTTCCTCAAGCATTATATTACTAAAAGCTTCGGTAAAACTGAGCGTATCAAATTTTTCTACCGTTCCATCTGAAATTTGAAAAGGTCCAATTCCATGAAAGAGTTCAGGGTTATTTTCGGCAGGACTATATCCACGTCCTTTTTTTGTAACAACATGAACTACAACAGGCCTGTGTAAACGACTTACTCTTTTTAAGACCTTTTCAAGACTCATTTCATTATGACCATCAAGAGGTCCAACATACTCAAAACCTAAATCTACAAAAAGATTATTGGTAAGTAAGAGGCCTTTTATAGAACGCTTAAAACGGAAAATAAATTTTTCAAGGGGTCTGGAAAGATATGGAATTTTATCTATAAGTTTATCAACCTTATAACGGAAAGACTGATATTTTGCAGTCATTGTAAGACGGCTTAAATAACGTGAAACTGAACCAGTATTATGATCTATAGACATTTGATTATCATTTAAAATAACAATCAAATTTTTTGAAAGTTGACCGGCATGTTCGAGTGCCTCGTAAGCCATTCCGCCAGTAAGAGCTCCATCACCAATAACTGCAATAACTTTTCCATTATTTCCACTTAATTCCCGGGCTGTAAGAAGGCCTAAGGCTGAAGAAATTGATGTAGAAGAATGACCGTTTATAAAGAAATCATGAGGACTTTCGGAAGTATTTGTAAAACCTGAAATACCGCCCTTTTTTCTAAGACTTGAAAATTCCTTATAGCGGCCTGTCAGTAATTTATGAGCGTAACACTGGTGACTTACATCCCAAATTATTGCATCTTTCGGGCTGTCAAAAACCCTATGTAAAGCAATTGTTAATTCTACTACACCAAGATTACTTGCCAAATGGCCGCCATTTTTTCCAACCACATCAATTATAGTTTTTCGAATTTCTTTGGCCAATTGTGAGATTTCTTTTTGAGAAAGTTTTTTTACATCTTCAGGTGAATGAATCTTAGAAAGTAAAATTTTTGTTTGCCTCTTTTATAATAATAAACAAAAAACTGATTAAAAAAAAGACCGCGTAAAACTTTCGTAAATACGCGGTCTATGGACACAAGTGTCGAACAAAAGATAGTTATTAAAAATTACTTACTCTTATGTCGATTACGTCTAAGCATCTTCTTTCGCTTATGTGTCGCCATCTTCTGGCGCTTTCTTTTCTTTCCACAAGG
>OCTW011519608.1_pt1 | contig 40906 bp, 40 predicted proteins | sample 1539671 | NCBI WGS metagenome assembly OCTW01 (sample SAMN02144230, study PRJEB22623) | gut metagenome | biome: sheep rumen | host: Ovis aries | place: New Zealand
ATCTCCTGACCAATATGTATCATCTGTAACCTTAGTATAAGGCATTGAACAACCAGGATCTTTTGCTATACCAAATGCTTTATTAAAATGATATGTACCTATTGGTGTCTGACTACAACCTTCAACATGATCTTGATCCATACACATACCATTCTTACCCACGTAACCTGGAGTAGAAAGAATCTGCTTCCAATTACCATCTTTGTCTCGCTCATGCATAGTTATATAGGCTGTTGTCTTATCCATACCCATACCAGCGACAACAAATAATTGTTTATTATTAGTATCTTGTGCCGCAGGAAGATTCTTTACCCAGTTAGGCGAATCTACTTCATGTTGAATTGCAGCATGAATTGACACATCTGTTTGCGCATCAAGTGCATTATTATCAGAATTACCACAACCTACCAATACCATACTTAAAACCAATGCTAGTACTGTTATAACAGCAATTGCTTTCCCCCTTTCCTCTATTCATATAAAAACCTCCCAATACATTAATATATGAAGATTGTAACATAGTTTAAAAAAGGCATCTAAGCAAAATGCTTAAATGCCTAAATATTACTCTCCCTTTAAGCTTATTTAATAATTTTCTTAGGACATTTCTCGGCACAAACGCCACATCCAGTACACTTATCCTGATCAATGTATGCAATATTGTCTACTACATGAATAGCATCTGCTTCACAATTCTTCTCGCAAAGCTTGCATCCAATACATCCAACTTTACATACAGACATAACATCTTTACCCTTATCCTTAGAGCTACATTGAACAACATGTGTAGCATCATAAGGAATTAATTCAATAAGCTTCTTAGGGCAAGTATCAACACATTTACCACAAGCCTTACAAGCCATAGGTTCAACTTTCGCTACACCATCAACAATATGAATGGCATCAAACGGGCAAGCAGCTACACAGCTTCCATAGCCCATACAGCCATAATTACATGACTTTGGACCACCACCTGGCACTAAGAACATTGAATTACAATCTTCTACACCAGTGTATTTATAGTCACTTCCTGCTTGTTCGCAAGTTCCGGCACATTTTACGAAGGCCACTTTTTTAACACCTTCTTCAACTTCTTGTCCCATAATCTTACCAACTTCAGCAGCAACAGGATTACCACCAACCGGGCATCCATTAACAGGCGCTTCGCCTTTGACAATCGCTGCAGCAAGGCCAGAACATCCGGCATATCCACATCCACCACAGTTATTACCAGGCAATACATCAAGTATTGCAGTCTCTCTTTCATCAACTTCAACTTTGAATTTCTCAGCAGAGAAACGAAGGAAGAAACCTAGTATACAACCTGTAGCGCCGACAATAACAGCCGCTAAAATTATTCCTACTATCATATCTTACCTCCTATATAACACCCGAGAATCCAAAGAATGCCATAGCCATAAGACCAGCTGTAATTAGAACAAGAGCAGATCCTCTAAAAGGCTTAGGAATATCATTGTATTCAATTTTTTCTCTAATGCCAGCCATTATAATAATTGCAATTGCAAAACCAACTGCTGTACCAAATCCATTAACAACTGACTCTAGAATATTGTATTCATTAGTAACATTCTTAAGTGCCACACCAAGAACGGCACAGTTTGTTGTAATCAGTGGAAGATATACACCAAGTGACTTATATAGACTTGGCACTTTCTTCCTTAAGAACATTTCAACAAATTGCACTAATGCAGCAATTACTAAGATGAATACGATTGTTTGTAAATATTCAAAACCTGTAGGTACTAGAATAAACTTATAAATCAAACTAGCTACAAGTGATGAAATTGTAATAACAAATATTACTGCGCCACCCATACCAGCAGCAGTCTCAGTCTTCTTAGAAACACCAAGGAATGGACATAGTCCTAAGAATTGGCTAAGCACTACGTTATTAACGATAGATGATGCGATTAATATAATAATTAATGTTTTCATTTATGTGCTCCCTCCTATTCCTCGGTTTTCTCTTCATTATTACTATCATCTTTAACAACTTTTTCTACATTAGGTGAATCGCACTTATTAGCACATGAAGCACAATCTCCTGCAAGGCAACCTTGAGGAGGTGCAATCTTAACACCCTTCTTCTCTGCGTTATCTCTAATCTTATTCATTATTGCAACTAAGAAGCCTAGAACAAGAAAGGCACCCGGTGCAAGAATAAATATTGATATTGGAGTATAACCAGCCTGACCTGTAGATTCATCAGCAAGTGGAAGGAGTTGATATCCAAAAATTGCTCCAGCACCAATCAACTCTCTTACAGCACCAATAATTGTAAGTCCTGCTGTAAATCCAAGTCCCATACCTAGTCCATCAAAAACAGATGGCAAAACCGGATTCTTAGATGCATAACTTTCTGCACGTCCAAGAATTATACAGTTAACAACAATAAGTGGAATATAGATTCCAAGTGCATCGTATAAATCCGGCAAAAATCCTTGAACTAAGAATTGCACAATTGTTACAAATGAAGCAACAATTACAATAAATGCAGGAATTCTAACTTTATCAGGTATAACTTTTCGAAGTGCTGAAATAAATAAGTTAGACATAACAAGAACTACCAGTGTAGATAGTCCCATACCCACACCATTCATAGCTGAAGTTGTAACGGCAAGTGTAGGACACATACCAAGCATAAGAATGAATGTAGGGTTCTCTTTAATTAAACCATTAAATAAACGTTCTCCTAATTTACCCATTATGCTGCACCTCCTTGTAATAAGCTAGAAACATATACAAGACCAGCATCAATAGCATAAGTAACAGCTTTAGAAGTAATTGTAGCACCAGAGATTGCCTGAATTGTATTCTCTTCTCCGCTACCAGTCTTAGATACTTCTAATGTAGTTGCTTTAATACCCTTAAATTGATCTTTGAATTTATCATCTTGAGCCTTCATACCAAGACCAGGTGTCTCATTAATCTCTGTAATTGAATATCCATTAAGGATTCCATCTTTTGTAACACCCATAGAGAATACAAGATCACCGCCATAGCCAGCTTTAGACTTCATAGTCACAACGTAACCTAGTACATTCTTACTAGCATCTAAAGCTTTAACACAATTAACAACTTCACAAGTAGTAACGGTACCATCTGTATAACCTTTCTGGCTAATAATATCATTGGCTTTATCAGCATCAAAGCTCTCTAAATCTTCAAATGAATCAGCAGTTTCAAATACTTCTTTGTAAGATTCCTGCTTAGCTTTCTCACTAGCTACTGCTATTGGCTCTTTAGTAACTTCATATACAATACCAAGTGCCAATCCGGAAATTAAAGTAATCAGAGTTAAAACAAGTGCATCTTTAACGATTTTATTCATCTTCTTTTACCTCCTTTACTTTAGTAATACCAAAAGCTCTAGGAATAGTAATCTTCTCAATTAGAGGAACAACAAGGTTACCAATAATAATTGCATATGATACTCCCTCTGCAGAAGAACCAAATATACGGAAAATTCCTGTAAGAATTCCAAGTAATATTCCAAATATTATCTTACCAAGCGGAGTAATTGGACTTGTTACATAGTCAGTAGCCATAAAGAAGGCACCTAGAATTAATCCACCACCACATAAATGCTCAATTAAGAATGTAACATCAAATCCATGACCACCAAATAGCAGGATAAATACTGCAAAAGTCAAAATATATGCGGCAGGTATTCTAATATCAATTATACCCATAAGAATCAGGAAAATTGCTCCGATAAGTAAGCAAATAACCGAGGTCTCACCAATTGTACCTGCTTCAGTACCAAGAAGCATCTTAAGTGGCTCAACAGTTTCGCCTTCTTTAAGTAATGCTAAAGGTGTAGCTTCTGTAATTCCATCATATGTAAAGCTAGTCATTTGACTTGCGAATGAAATTATCAGAAAGACTCTTGCACCAAGAGCAGGGTTCATAAAGTTTTGACCGATTCCACCAAATAAACATTTAACAACGACAATAGCAAACACACCACCTATTACTGCTTGCCACCATGGCAATGTATGAGGTAGGTTAAGTGCTAATAACAGACCGGTTACAACTGCGCTCAAATCTTTAATTGTATTGTCTTTCTTTACGATTAAATTAAACAACCATTCAGATATTACACAACTTGCAACAGTTACAAGAATTATAATTAATGCTTTATATCCAAAATTATAAATACCAAATAATGTAGCTGGTAATAAAGAAATAAGAACACAAAGCATTATTTTCTGTGTATCCATCCTTCCTCTTACGTGAGGAGATGATGAAACATTAAACATTTTATCCATTTAAATAATTACCTCCTTACTTCTTATTTCTCTTATCTGCTAAAATCTGCTTCTTCATAGTCTTGATTGATTGAGCAAGATGTTTTCTAGCAGGACACATAAATGTACAGCTTCCACATTCAATACATTCTAAGCCGTACCACTTCTCAAAATCTTCTTTTCTTCCTGTCTCAGCAAATTTAGCAAGCTTTGAAGGAATCAAATTCTCAGGACATGCCTCAACGCATCTGCCACAATTAATACAATTAGTAGTCTTATACATTGATGCTTCATCAACATCAAGACAAACAAGGGCTGATGTTGTCTTAGTTGTAGGAATCTTGGCATCCTTAAGGGCAAATCCCATCATAGGACCACCGGCAACCATCTTCTTACAATCTTTCATAAAGCCGCCAGACTCTTCTAAGAATTCTTCGAAAGAAGTACCTATATACATATCATAGTTTCTAGGCTCTGTAACAGCACCACCTGTAACAGTAAATATACGATTCATTACAGGCTTTCCTTCAACAACAGCATTGTATATAGCAACCATTGTCTCAACATTATCAACAATACATCCTGCATCAGCCGGAAGCATCTTAGCATTAATAGCACGTTTTGTACAAGCGTATATTAATTGACGCTCACCACCTTGTGGGTATTTTGTTCTAAGAGGAACAACAACCATTCTTTCTTCATCTTTGATAAGATTATTGATTTTAGCAATACAATCAGGTTTGTTATCCTCAATACCAAATACGCCAAGTGCCTCAGGGAAAAGCTTTAATACAACCTTCATTCCACCGATTAATTTCTCGGGATTCTCCATCATCCTTCTATAATCAGCTGTAAGATATGGCTCACACTCTGCACAATTAGCAATAATATGGTCAATATCCTCCGGATTCTTTGGTGATAGCTTAACATGGGTAGGGAAACCAGCTCCTCCCATACCTACAACACCAGCTTCTTTAATCTTGCCAATTATCTCTTCGTTTGATAATGAAGAATAATCTTCACAAGGAGAGAAACCAGTCTCTGTGTAGGCGCCATCATTCTCAATAATGATTGAATTAACCATGTCACCAATAGCTACTCTTCTAGGCTCGATAGCTTTAACCGTACCTGAGACAGATGAGTAAATCGGAGATGACACAAAGCCACCTGCTTCAGCAATCTTCTGACCGCGAAGGACAATATCACCTACGTTAACAATAGGGGATGCCGGAGCGCCAATATGCTGCGATAAAGGATAAACTAATTCACCTTTAGGGAGATATTTGCGAACTGGCTTGGCTTTAGATAATTCCTTGCCATCATATGGATGGACGCCACCTTTAAACGTCATTATACCCATAATTCGTTTTCCTCTCTTTCGTTATTAATTGTGGATATACCACAGTTATTTTATATTATAACACTTTATTAATCGTTAAATAAATAACTATTGCAAATTTTGTATTATTTTTTACACATTTTAAATATTTTTTTGGTAAAATAGCAAATATGAAAATAATTAATGAGATTTACGACAGAACAATCGAAGATGAGGAATTAAAATATTTAAGAAATAATACATGTCTGTTAGATATTGAGACAACAGGTTTTTCAAGAGAAATCAATCACATCTATATGATTGGTCTTGCAAGACTTGAAAATGATAAAATTAAAGTCACTCTTCTATTTGCTGACAAAAGAAGTGAAGAAAAAGACATTCTAATTGAATTTATTAATTATTCTAAAGATGTTAATCGCTTTATATCATTTAATGGTTTGTCATTCGATTTTCCATTTATTAAATCCAGAATGAATCATAATGGAATTGAATATAATTTTATGGAATATGAACACCTTGATATATATAAAGAATGTAAGAAGTTAAAAGATATTCTATGCCTTGGCAATTTAAAGCAAAAAACATTTGAATCTTTTCTGGGAATAGAAAGAGAAGACAGTTTTGATGGTGGAGAATTAATACATCAATATAAATTATACGAGAAATGTAATGACGAAGAATGTTATCACAATCTTATAACTCACAATTTAGAAGATGTACAAGGAATGGTTGAACTCTTAATAATACTTCGCTATCTTCATATAACAGATAACATAGACAATTCTACTATTAGTGAAATAACCAATACAAATGGCGAAATTGTAGCAAAAATAACAACAGATTACAATATACCCAAAAGATTTGTTATTAAATCTAAATTTTACTATATATTATTCGAGAAAAATATAATCAAGACTATATTAAAGCCAAATTTATGTACCCTCAAATACTATTTTGATAATTACAAAAACTATGTGCATTTATTAAATGAAGATATAATTATTCCAAAACAATTATTAAACGATAATAACAAAAATAACGCAGTACCATGTAAGAAAAGCAATTGTTGTATAGATGTAGAAGGGTTATATCTTCCCGTGTTTGATAAGATGCTTTTCGAAGATGAGAAACTATTCAAAGAGAATTTGAGTTCCAAGGAAACATATGTTGATATTTCATCTAAGCTAAATGATAGTTTATATCTCAAAAAATATATCATACATATTATTAAATACAGATTAAATTAATTATATATCGAATTTTTATGTTAAAGAAAGAACCCGCCAAAAGGCGGGTTTTTATAAATCTTATTTTTCCTTCTCATAATAGAAAGAATATCTTCTCTTATAACCTAATTTTGAATAATCAATAATCTGTTCTGTATTACCAATGAAAAGAATGCCATTTTTCTTAAGAGATTTTGCAAATTTTCCATATACTTCGAATTTAGCTTCATCAGTAAAGTATATAAGAACATTTCTACATACAATCAAATCGCAATCATCAAAATATTGGTCTCTTAGTAAATTATGTTGACGAAATTCAACACATCTTTTTACTTTTTCATCAATCTGATATGATGGTCCTACTTTAGTAAAGAATTTCTTCTTATACTCTTCTGGAACATTCGCAATGCTCTTCTCGCTATATAGACCGACTTTGGCCTGTGCAAGAATCTGCTTATCAATATCAGTTGCAATAATCTTAATCTGCGAAAGATCTAAATATTTAGAAAGTGCCATTACCAGTGAATAAGGCTCATCACCTGTAGAACAAGCCGCACTCCAGATCTTAAGTCTCTTGCCAAACTTTTCAATTAGTTCTGGTACAAATTCACTTACAAATAAATCCCATTGTTCAGGATTTCTATAGAATTCAGACACATTAATAGTAAGAAATCCAACAAATTCCTCAAATGCATCTTTATCATCCTTTAGAAGCTTAACATATTCATCATATGTTTTGATATTATGTTTAGAAATCAAACTGTCAATACGACGTTTCATCTGTTTCTCTTTATAAGCATTTAAATCGATTTTAGTTAGGCTATAAACGTCTTTTTTAAAACCTTCATAATTATCCATAAGCAAAAACCCTATTATTCTTCGTTAGATGATTCATTCTCTAGTTCATTTGCAACCTTCTCAATATCAACATCAGCTATATCAGCATCATCATCTGATTCTTCATCTTCAATAAGAGCTTTCATGCTAAGGGATATCTTATGTCCATCTTCTTTGTAATCAGTAATCTTAGCTTCGATTTCTTGACCAATTTCAAGAACGTCTTCTGGCTTTGCCACATGTTCTTTTGAAATCTGTGACACATGAAGAAGTGCATCAACATTTTCTGCAATTTGTACAAAAGCGCCAAAATCAGTCATTCTAGCAACTTTACCTTTAACTACAGAACCAACCGGGAAATCTCTCTCAATATTAGCCCATGGATCTTCATCAGGGAATTTAGCGCTAAGAGCAATTTTATTACCGTTAATCTCTTTTACAAATACTTTTACAACATCGCCTACATTAAATACTTTCTTAGGATTCTCAATTCTAGTCCATGATATCTCAGAAATATGAAGTAATCCATCAACACCACCAAGATCAATAAATGCACCAAAGTCAGTTAGATTCTTGACTTTTCCTTCAATAACATCTCCAACTTTAAGAGTTGATAGTAATTCTTCCATCTTCTGTGTCTTCTCAGCAACAAGAAGTTGCTTTCTATCACCAATAATTCTTCTCTTTCTTGGATTAAATTCAGTAATTACGAAAGAAATCTCTTGACCTTTGTATTGGTTAAGATCTCTAACAAATGTATCTGATACAAGACTTGCAGGAATGAATACTCTTGTCTCATCAACAAGAACACCAAGTCCACCATTAAGAATCTGAGTAACTTCAGCTGTAATTACTTCCTGGTTCTCATATGCTTTCTCAAGCTTCTCATTGCCTTTAACCTGAGCAAGTCTCTTATAAGACAAATTAACCTGACCTTCGCCATCATTAACTTTTGTTACGATAGCTTCTAGTGGATCGCCTTCTTTAACAACTGTTGTAAGATCTAGATTATCATCATTAGTATACTCGCGACGAGTAATTATTCCATCAGACTTATATCCGATATTTAGAACAATTTCATCAGGTTTAACACTAATAACAGTTCCCTCGACTACATCTCCATTTTTTATTGTTTTAAAAGAATCATTTAACATTTGTTCAAAACTCATTTCTGACATTGTTTTTGAACCTCCTCAATTATATTATTTGGGGTTGATGCCCCTGCTGTAATACCGACATAATTAATGGATTGCATAATCGACAAATCTAAATCGTCTTTTGTCTGAATAAAGTAAGTCTTGTCACACTCTTTACAACATATCTCATATAATTTCTGTGTATTAGAACTAGTCTTACCGCCAATAACCAACATCATATCAACAGACGCCGAAAGCTCTTTCGCTTCTTTCTGACGTTCAAAAGTTGCATTGCATATTGTATTCACAGCAATTATATCATAACCTTTTTGCTCTATGATTTCAACAAATTCTTGAAATTTCTTATAGTTAAAAGTAGTTTGACTTACAATACATATTCTCTTTTTGCCATCATAGGAGAAATTATTAGCTTCTTCTATACAAGAAATAACCGTTATATCATTATCCTGAGCCCATCCTACAATTCCTTCAACTTCGGGATGATTAGGATTGCCTATAATTACAATGTGATATCCTTCTTTCGACTTTTCCTCAACTATTCTGTGTATCTTCTTAACAAATGGACAGGAAGCATCTATAACTATAAACCCAAAATCTTCTAACATACTTTGCACATTTCTTGCAACACCATGAGATCTAATAATTACAATACCAGGCTCATATTTCGACATATCAGAGCCTTCCTCCATAGGATACACGCCCTGTCTCTTAAACTCTTCCACGACCTCTTCATTATGGATAATTGGTCCATAAGTATATATGGGTTTGTCAGGATTCTTTGCAATTTCATCTTTAACAATATCAACAGCACGCTTTACTCCAAAGCAAAAACCGGCTGTTTTAGCAACCTTAACATTCAAATCAAATCACCTCATAGAATTACATTTTGTTCTTACATAAATCAACTATTGTACTTACAACTTCATCTATTGACATATCTGATGAATCAACATAGGTTGCGTCATCAGCCTGTCTAAGAGGAGAATTCTCTCTATGAGAATCTCTATAATCTCTCTCTTCAATGTCTTTCTTAATCTTGTTAAGCTCAGGATTTAATCCTTTTTCTACAAGTTCTTTATATCTTCTCGATGCTCTTTCATCAACAGATGCTGTAAGAAACACTTTTACCTGCGCCTCTGGGAGTACCTGTGTGCCGATATCTCTACCATCCATAATAACATCATTATTAGCGGCCAGGCTTCGTTGCAGGTCTAACAGCTTACTTCTAACAGATGCATACACACTTGAAGCAGATGCCATATTCCCGACTTCTTCTGTCCTGATTAATCCTGTTACGTTCTCATCATTGAGAAGTACTTGTTGCTGTCCGTCAACATACTTAATTGTTACGTTGCAATCCTTTACAGCTTCACTGATCTTTGTCTCATCATCTTTATCAATACCCTGCCTGATAAAATAAAGTGCAAGACTCCTATACATAGCACCTGTGTCTACATAGATAAATCCCAACTCTTTTGCAACTTTTTTCGCAATAGTTGACTTGCCGGCTCCTGCCGGTCCGTCTATAGCAATATTCATACTCATAACTTTTCCTCCGTTAGTTTGTTAATAGCCTTATATACTGGCACTTTCTCCTGCAAGATGTCCTGTAGAAAATGCAAGTTGCAGATTATATCCGCCTGTAAGGGCATCAATATCAATTACTTCACCTGCAAAGTATAATCCTTTAATCTTCTTCGATTCCATTGTGGAGGGATTAATCTCACTCACATCAATGCCTCCCTGGGTAATAATCGCTTCATTAAAGCCTCTAAGACCTGTTATTGTAAATGGGAACGCCTTAAGCAGATTAATCAAATCCGTTCTGTTATTCTTAGTAAATTCATTGAGCTTAAGGTGCTTATTAATATTTAACAAATCAATAAACACATCAACCATCTTAGCGGGAAGTAAGCTACTAAGAAGATACTTAATCTCCTTATTCTTATTAGCATCAATCTCTCTTATAATTCTATCTTCTAATTTCTTATAACTTAAAGCCGGCTTTAAGTCAATAGCAGCGTTAAGATTACTTACATCTTCTAACAACTTGCCTATCCTACTTCCGGCACTTAATACAAGGGGGCCGCTTACTCCGAAATGTGTAAAAAGCATCTCGCCAAAATCTTTGTATACAGTCTTTTTATTATCATAAATAGTCAGTTCAACATTTCTAAGAGAGAGTCCTTGTAACATCCTGATATAGTCTTCCTTAGCTTCAAGCGGAACTAAGGACGGTCTAAGGGGAGTTACATTAATTCCAAGCTCCTTGGCAAATCTATATCCATCACCTGTTGAACCGGTCGCCTGATAAGATTTGCCACCGGTAGCGATTATCAGCCTGTCACATCTATCAACATTTCCTGCATCCAGCTTCACACCGCTTACTTTTTCTTCCTTAGTAATAACAGATTCAACTCTGGTATTAAGTACAATCTTAACACCATTTCTTCTAAGATATTTATCTAATGTCTTAATAATATCAGATGACTTGTCACTTACAGGAAATGCCCTGTTACCTCGTTCAATCTTAATGGGACAACCATTATCTTCAAAGAACTTAATCACATCATCATTGGTAAAACTATAAAGTGCTGAATACAAAAACTTATCATTAGATACGATATTATCAAAATACTCGCTTATATCACAAGCGTTGGTAAGATTGCATCTACCCTTACCTGTAATATACATCTTCTTACCAAGTTTCTCATTACCCTCATATATTGTTACTTCTGAATTATTAGAAATGGCGGCGACGGCAGACATAAGGCCTGCCGCGCCACCACCTATTATTATTACTTTATTCATTACTATTCTTATGATGACACTATATATACAAACCGTACCTACTCTATAAACATTCTTTTATACAGGATAAGCATTATTCTTTGTGTCAGCGATTGACAAATCCACCTTATCACGTTGTGCTTCTCTGTACTTGAAGAAATCAAGAGCAACTTGCGGAAACAATGCATAACTTAATACATCTTCATCCTGCCACTTATACTCTTTCATCTCTTCTTCAATTTTGTCAAGCTGTGGTTCTAAGAGGTCAGCCGGTCTGCAAGTAATGGCATTCTTCTTGTCCTCACCAAGAACCTTATCTACAACCTCCGGATTGAATGGCTTAACAGTCTGTCCGTAATTGCCAAGAAGTATATCCTTGGTCTCTTTAGTTGCCACCTTATATCTCTCACCCATAAGCACATTGAACACAGCCTGTGTACCTACAATCTGTGAAGAAGGTGTAACAAGTGGAGGTTCTCCCAAGTCCTTACGAACTCTTGGAACCTCAGCAAGAACTTCTTCGAACTTATCTTCTTTGCCTTGCTCTGTAAGCTGGCTAAGAAGATTAGATAACATACCACCCGGAACCTGATAACGAAGTGTATTAATATTAACTCCGAGAACCTTGGGATTAAGAAGTCCGTCTTTTAAGCATTGTTCTCTGTATGGTCTGAAGTAATCTGCAATCTCAGCCAACTTATTCTGGTCAAGACCTGTATCGAACTCGGTATCTTTGAACGCCTCAACCATAACCTCAGTAGCAGGCTGTGATGTACCAAGCGCAAGCGGACTCATAGCTGTATCAATTATATCACATCCTGCTTCTACAGCTTTCATATACGTCATAGAAGCAACACCGGATGTATAATGAGTATGCAAATCAATAGGAATATCTGTAGCAGACTTTAAAGCTTTAATTAGTTCCTCTGCCTTCTTAGGAACAAGAAGGCCTGCCATATCCTTAATACAAAGCGAGTCAGCACCCATATCCTCTACACGCTTTGCCATGTCCATCCAATAGTCCAAAGTATATGCGTCTCCAAGAGTATATGATAAGGCAACTTGTGCATGGCCTTTTTCTCTATTACAAGCATCAACAGCAGTCTGAAGATTTCTAACATCATTAAGACAGTCAAATATTCTAATAATATCAATACCGTTTGCAATTGATTTCTGCACAAAATATTCTACAACATCATCAGCATATGGCTTATAACCCAGGATATTCTGACCACGAAATAGCATCTGAAGTTTTGTATTCTTAAATCCATCACGAAGCTTACGAAGTCTGTCCCATGGATCTTCCTTAAGGAATCTTAGGGATGCATCGAAAGTGGCTCCACCCCAGCATTCTACAGCGTGATAACCCACCTTGTCCATCTTATCAACTATAGGAAGCATCTCTTCCGTTGGCATTCTTGTTGCAATAAGTGACTGGTGTGCGTCACGAAGTACTGTTTCTGTTATTTTAACTTTAGCCATAATTATTACTCCTTTAATACTCTATCAATTAAAAACCCAACATTTTCGCTTCGCGAAAACGTCGCCTTGTCACAAGGCATCCTCCCACTTCGAACGCAATGCACTTCGTGCATATGCTGTCATCACCCTGCTACGCAGGCTCACGACATATCGTGGGCCCCTCCTTATGACATATTAAACACCGAATATCGCCATAAATACACCGGCAGCAACGGCAGTTCCAATTACACCTGCAACGTTAGGTCCCATAGCATGCATGAGTAAGAAATTCGTAGGGTCTTCCTCAGCTCCAACCTTTTGAGATACTCTTGCAGCCATAGGAACAGCTGATACACCTGCCGAGCCAATAAGCGGATTAATCTTTCCTTTAGATATCTTACATAACAACTTTCCAAGCAGTACGCCTCCGGTAGTACCAAATACGAATGCAACAAGACCAAGAACAACAATCTTAATAGTAGATATATTAAGGAATGCTTCAGCACTTGTTGAAGCACCTACTGATGTACCAAGTAAAATAACAACAATATACATCATAGCATTACTTGCCGTATCTGTAAGTTGGCGAACCACTCCACTTTCCCTAAACAGATTACCTAGCATAAGCATACCAACTAAGGGAGCTGTTGTTGGAAGAATAAGACATACAACAATGGTAACTATAATTGGAAATAGTATTCTCTCCAATTTAGAAACATCACGAAGCTGATCCATATGAATCGCACGTTCTTCCTTAGTTGTAAATAGCTTCATAATAGGTGGCTGAATAATTGGAACAAGTGACATATATGAATATGCCGCAACTGCAATTGGTCCCATAAGGGCACTTTGTCCTAATTTTCCTGCAAGGAATATGGATGTTGGTCCATCAGCTCCACCGATTATTGATACAGCGGCAGCTGCTTCATCAGAAAAACCTAATAAAATAGCCAAAAGATATGCCATAAAAATACCGATTTGTGCAGCGGCACCAAGTAGAAAACTTATAGGATTAGCAATTAGTGGTCCAAAATCAGTCATAGCTCCTACTCCAAGGAAAATAAGAGAAGGTAGTATTGACCATTCATCTAATGCATAGAAATAATATAATAATCCACCGACGCCATTACTTGTCTCAGCAGGGGCTGCAATAATATCTGGATAAATATTAACAAGTAACATACCAAAAGCAATTGGTACAAGAAGCAATGGTTCATATCCTCGTCTAATCGCAAGATATAAGAACACACATGCAACCAGAATCATTATAAAATTACCAACTGTTAGATTAAAAAACGCCGTCTGATGAATCAGATTGGATACTGTCTCTAATATATCTGACATTAATAATTCCTCCCTAAAAGGTATTAATCATTCATAGTTGCAAGAAGCGCATTTGCCTCAATTGATTGTCCCTCCTGAACATCAATCGTTGCAATAATACCATCCTGTGGTGCAACAACAGGTGTTTCCATCTTCATAACTTCTAAGATCATTACAGTTTCACCTGCTTTAACAGAATCGCCTATATGCTTCTCAAGTTTGAATACCTTACCTGCAGCACCGGCCTCAATCTTAATTGAGCCTTCAGTACCAAGTGGCTTAGACGCTTTTTTCTCTTCTGTCTTCTTAGGTGAAGACTTGCTAGATGCACTTCCACCTTTTTCTTCAACAGTTACATCATATGCTGTTCCATTAACAGTTATTGTATAATTCTTCATATATTGTTCCTCCGACTTATGATTGTTCTATATCTATACTTTTCTTCTGATACTTCTAACAACGAAATCATCAGTTGATTGATTAGTAGAAGCAGCTATAGCCGCCGCAATAACAGCAATTAATTCCTTGTCATCAACTTTAGTTTCTTCTGTTACTGCATCATCACCATCTAATGTAGTAATCTCAATCTTGGTCTCTTCTTTCTTTTTCTTGTATTTTGCCTGTAAATAATTAATTATGTTAAATGCGTAAATAATAATACACATAAGAACAAGCATCAAGAACACTATTACGATACCAGTCACAGTATTAAGACCAGCCTTAGACATTTTCTCGCCAAGAGTGTATACAATTTCCACATTGGCACCTGTTATCTCGAAATCCTTCTTAGAGATAACATATATTAGACGAACATCTCTATTCTCATACTTTAGATTAAGAGTTGCTGTATAAGTCTTACCAGCAGAATCAAATTCAAATTCTCCATATTCTTGGAATTTACCAATCTGACCTTCAATCTCATGCCATTCTTTGATTATGTCTTCATTCATCTTGGCTTTTTCTTCAGTAAGTTGATTACTCTTCTTATATGATTCTATTGTATTAATATATTCCTGAATCTGTGCATCACTAAGGCCTCTGTATTTGTCCAACTCTTTCGTAAAGTCCCTCATCTCCTGTTCGACTGTCTGTGTCTTTCTATCAAGGATTTCATTATCCTTACTGGCACCACAAGCACACAGAAGAAAAACCATAGCGCACAAAGACATAAGACATATAGTTCTAACTATCTTCTTCATATGCGTCCTTTCTATTTGGCATTATGTTTCTTAATGTCATAATAACTATTCTTAGAATATAATATTTCAAAACCGTCAATAAGGTATTTTCTAGTATCAACAGGCTCTATTATTCTATCAATATAGCCACGCTTTGCGCCGTTTTCAATTCCCGTATTAGTCTCTTCATAAGTTCTGGCAATTTCAGACACATCATCGCCTTCGTTGCAAAGAATCTTTGCAGCAATTGTCTCATCCATAATAGCCATCTTAGCATCAGGATATGCATATACCATATCTGCACCAAGGGCTTTAGAATTCATAAAGATATAGCCACTTCCCATAACTTTACCAACTATTAGATTAATCTTAGGAACAGTTGCACTTGTAAATGCAAATGCAAGTTTTGATAAAGCATTTCCCATAGAAATCTCAGTTTCAAAATCAGCATAGAATCCGTCAATACTCGTTATTGTAAGTACAGGGATAGAAAAAGCATCACAATAATTTACAAAATCAGTAAGTTTGTATGTTCCGCTAAGATTAAGATATGATTTACCATCTTCTTCTGAATTAGCAGCAACACCAATAGTCTGACCTGCAAGCTTAATAAAACCACAGACAACATTGGTTATACCACATTTTGTCTCAACAAATATGTTATCATCTGCTATTTCTTCTATAAATCCCTTAACATCATCAATTCCATTATAAGAAATACCTCTGTTGAGATCATCTTCGCTAACATCATCGAAATTAGAATCAGTATTGTTATTAGGCACAATATCAATATAATTTCTAATAAGAATTGGCATAGTATCTTCATTTGCAATAACATCAACGTTGCCATTATCAAATTGAAATTCTGAAGATGACGAATCAACCTTGTCAGTATAATTACCAGAAATTGTATCAGGGGAATTAATATACATCTTAGCATCTTCTAACATAACAACATAATCATTCATAGATGCAAGAACACTTAGGCAACCTCCACAATTGCCAACAATTCCAAGGATTTGAGGAATTACACCAGATGCAATAGATGCCTGATTAATAATACCGCCAATTGCTTCAATTGCATCCATTGACTCGTATAAACGTACACCATTAGAATTAATAAACCCAATAACAGGGGCGCCCACTTTAAGCGCCATCTTGTATAAATCAGCAATTTTCTTGGCGTGCATTTCTCCAATAGAGCCCCCAAGAACATCAATGTCTTGAGAATATACAAATACAAGCCTGTCATTAACAAGACCATGGCCTGTAATAACTCCATCAGACTCTTTTTTTGGTTCTTTACCATTGAAATCTGTATTTTTTGCAGTAATTAATCTGCCAAATTCCACAAAACTATTATCATCTAACAAGTTCTCAATTATATTTCTGGCTTTGTTATCCATATATTCCTCCTAAATACAAGGTTCTTTATATATTAAGAGCAACTTTAGCCTCTTCTTCGGCTTCTTGCTTAAACTCTTCAATCTGAACAGGATTAAGTTCCGGTAATTCTTCAATAGAAGACACACCAAATGAACGAAGAAAATCCTCTGTTGTACCAAAAAGCATTGGTCTACCAGGGGCATCAAGCCTTCCCAGTTCTGTTACAAGGTTATATTCAACCAGTTTATTGACAGCGTGTCCACATGATACACCTCTTATCTTTTCTATTTCAGATTTGGTAACAGGTTGCTTATAAGCAATTATTGATAATGTCTCTAGTAGTACTTCCGTCAATACATATTTCTTGGGCTGTTTTGCAATCTTAATTAGATACTCATATATATCAGGTGATGTACACATCTGATATGAATCATCTAATTTCATAAGTCTTATGCCTCTATTCTCTTCTTCATAACGTGTTTTCATGGAATCAAGACACTCTATAACTTCTGATTTGTCTACTTCAAGAGCTTTAGCTATTCTACCAGGCTCAACGGAATCGCCCATAGTAAATAGTATTCCCTCTATAACAGATTCCATCTCATTCTTATCCATTTAGTCTTATCTCCTAAGCTACCATCTTCGATTCAATCTTAATATCATCAAATGTATTCTCCTGAACAATAAATATCTGTCCGGCTTTCATCATCTCTAATATAACAAGAAATGTCACTATTGTATCCATTTTGCTTCGTTGACCTTCAAGGAGTTGTCTAAAGCTGAAATTGCGATTGTGTCTAGCAAATTCTAGCATATAATTCATCTTATCTTCAAGAGAAACTTCTTCTTTCTCAATTTTTCCAAACTTAGATCTTACTGGATCAACTCTATTCTCCTGTCTCTTAATTACGGAATTAAAAATTGCATTAAGCTTAGATAATGTTATATCAGACATTAATTCTTCCAAATCAACAGGTTGTTCATACTTAGACACCTCATCAGGAATTGTAGGAACTTTAAAATACACATTATTAGCATCTACCTGCCTGTCTCTTAGTTCATAAGATATACATTTATACATCTTATATTCAAGAAGCTGTTTAACAAGCTCTGCTCTAGGGTCTTCTTCCTCTTCGTCTTCAGTCTCTTCTATAGGAAGAAGCATCTTAGATTTAATCTTAAGAAGAGTTGCCGCCATTACAAGGAATTCACTCATAACATCTAAGTTGGCTTCCTTCATAGCTCTAATATACTCCATATATTGAGCTGTAATCTCAACTATTGGAATATCAAATATATCCATCTTATTCTTATCGATAAGATGCAGAAGTAAATCAAGAGGTCCCTCAAACTGTTGTAACTTAAAATTCAAATCCATAATATAATCTCCTAAAAATCCACTTTGATAATTATAACAAATTATAGTGTTATTTCAAGAGAAAAATACAACATTTTGTGGTTTTGGTGTATTTTCGATAATAAAACCACAAGATTTATTGAAATTTTACAGTAAAAAGCACACCGCTATAGAATTATCATAGCGGTGTGTATATATTCTCGCCCCGCGAGATAATTACTTATTCATTAATTGGCATCCTTCATGCTAAAGCTGATTCTGCCCATCTTATCTTTACCTAAGCATTTAACTTTAACAACATCACCAAGTGTAAGAACGTCTTCCACATGATTGATTCTTTCCTTAGCAATCTTAGAAATGTGAACCATTCCTTCTTTACCTGGTGCAAATTCAATGAATGCTCCAAAGTCCTTAATTGATACAACCTTACCTTCGAAAAGTTGTCCTTCTTCAAAGTCAGTTGTAATAGTTTCAATCATCTTCTTTGCTTCATCCATCTTAGCCTGGTCAGTTCCACAGATTGATACATTACCTTCATCAGTAATATCAATCTTAACACCTGTACGCTCAATAATCTCATTAATTGTCTTACCGCGCTGACCTACAACATCTCCAATCTTCTCAGGGTCAATTGTAATCTGAATAATCTTAGGTGCATATTCATTTACAGTAGGTCTTGGCTCAGATATAGCCTTGCTCATACAAGTGTCCATAATAAAGAATCTTGCTTCTCTAGTTCTTCTAATAGCTTCTTCTACGATAGGACGTGTAAGTCCATGAATCTTAATATCCATCTGGATAGCTGTAATACCATCCTTAGTACCTGTAACCTTAAAGTCCATATCTCCAAAGAAGTCTTCTAGACCTTGAATATCTGTAAGTACAAGATAGTCATCATCACTTTCGCCTGTTACAAGACCACAAGAGATACCAGCAACCATCTTCTTAATAGGCACACCAGCAGCCATAAGTGACATACAAGATGCACATGTTGATGCCATTGATGTAGAACCATTAGATTCAAATGTCTCTGATACGGCACGAATAGCATATGGGAACTCTTCTTCTGATGGAAGAACAGGTATAAGTGCTCTCTCAGCTAAAGCTCCATGACCAATCTCTCGTCTTCCCGGTCCACGAGACGGCTTAGTCTCACCAACAGAATATGAAGGGAAGTTATAATGATGCATATATCTCTTATTAACAACATTTTCATCAAGACCATCAATTCTCTGAACTTCAGATAATGGTGCAAGGGTAACAATATCGCAAATCTGTGTCTGACCACGAGTAAACATAGCGCTTCCATGTACTCTTGGAATTAAGTCAACCTCTGCTGAAAGAGGACGAATCTCGTCAATCTTTCTGCCATCAGGACGTTTGTGATCTACTAGAATCATCTTACGAACAGTCTTCTTCTGATATTGATAGATAGCTTCACCAAGAACATCAAGCCAATCTTCGTTATCTGCAAATGCTTCTTCAAGCTTCTCAGTAATGTTCTTAATATTCTCTTCTCTTACCTGCTTCTCATCAGTAAATACTGCTTCTTCCATTTCTTCAGGAGGTACAATCTCCTTAATCTTAGCAAACATTTCCTCAGGAATAGCACAGCTTGTATATGAATGCTTAGCTTTGCCAACTTCTGCAACCATCTTATTGATGAACTCAATAATAGTCTGGTTTACTTCGTGAGCTGTATAAATTGCTTCAATCATCTTATCATCTTGAATCTCATTAGCACCAGCTTCAATCATAATTACTTTCTCTGAAGTAGATGCTACTGTAAGCTTAAGATCACCATTAGCCCATTGTTCCTGTGATGGATTGATTATAAACTCTCCGTTAATCATTCCAACCTGTGTCATGGCACAAGGTCCGTCAAAAGGAATATCTGATATTGATGTTGCAATTGTAGTACCAAGCATTGCAACAAGTTCAGGTCTGCATTCTGGATCTACAGAAAGGACAAGATTGTTAAGTGTTACATCATTACGGTAATCCTTCGGGAATAAAGGTCTCATAGGTCTGTCAATAACACGAGCTGTGAGAACAGAATTCTCTGAAGCTTTACCTTCTCTCTTATTAAATCCACCAGGGATTTTACCTACTGAGTATTGTTTTTCCTCAAATTCTACGCTTAAAGGGAAGAAATCAATCCCTTCTCTAGGCTTGTCCGATGCTGTTGCAGTTGAAAGAACTGTTGTATCTCCATACTGAATAAATGCAGCACCATTAGCCTGCTTTGCTACTCTGTCGATATCAACACGAAGTGTTCTACCGGCAAGTTCCATTGTGTAAGTTTTCATTTAAGTATTCCTCCTTGTTGTATATATATTCGCAAGGAGTCGAAACTACTAAAAAGAATTCTTATAAAGAGTGCTTTTTAGTGGTCTCGCAATCCTCCTCACGAAAAAAAGAGCGGAATAAACCGCTCTAATAATCATATTACTTTCTTAAACCTAAGCGGTCAATCAAAGAACGATATCTTTCAATATCCTTATCCTTAAGATAACCAAGTAGATTACGTCTTTTACCAACCATTTTAAGAAGACCACGTCTTGAATGATGATCCTTTGGATGGTCCTTAAGATGTTCTGTAAGCTCTTCAATTCTAGCAGTAAGAACAGCTACCTGCACTTCAGGAGAACCTGTATCGCCTGGTGTAAGAGCATACTCATCAATAATCTTTTGCTTCTTCTCTTTTGTAATCATTATCTTTCCTCCATTAATTCTTTATAGCCTGTTTCCAGTATAAGGTTGGAGTCTTCCAAATACCGAAGATAGGTAAATGTGCTTTTCGCACCAAAAAGTATATTATCACACACTAAGTGTATTGTAAAGCATTTTATACGTATCTCCTGATTCCAATTGGTGTACGATATGACGCATTACTAATCTTAATACCTGTCTTAGCAGAAGATGCATGAACTAATTGACCATCTCCCATATAGATTCCTACGTGATTAGCGTATCCGCCACTTCCGTAAAATACAAGATCACCCGGCTGTGCTTCAGCTAAGCTGCTTACTTTGGTTCCCATATCCATCTGCGCATCAGCAGAATGAGGAAGGTATACACCATATTGCTCTAATATTTTCATAGTAAATCCAGAACAATCAACACCTTTACCAAGTGTCTCACCGCCCCAGACATATCTGCCGCCAACATATTGAAGCGCATTAGAAACTACACTTGCACCGGCAGTTGAAGCAAGCTCTTCCTTGGATATAGCAGTTGGAATTTCATCGGCAACTGTAACATATTCAGCACTACAATAACCTTCTTTTCCATCAGAATTAACCTTAATCCAACCATCATATTCTTCTAAAACCTGTACTTTCTTACCATGGTTCATTGAAGAAACTACGGATGATTCTGTTGTTGGCTCGCTTCTAAGTGTTAATGAATCACAATTAATTGTTGCCTTCTTAGTAATGGATGAATCAGCAATATTCTGTGCTTCTTCACCTGTTGCAATATAACTTCCCAAGCAATATCCTTCTACATCACCTGACTTAATATGTAACCATTCGCCATCTGTTCCCACAACATCACACAGGGCGTTATCCTGCATAATTCCAACAACCTCTGATTCTGTTGTTGGTTGTTCTCTAACGTTAAGTCTACCTTCTGCAACTGATACTCCAAGGTTATTATATCCAAGTGAATTTCCCTGTACAGGAGTTGCTGTAGCAACTACTGAAGCATCCGCTACAGATACATTCTCGTTTATATTATCAACTGATGTATAAGCGCATACACCAGCTATCAAAGATTCTTCTTTTACCTGACTTCCATAAGCAATTATTGATCCCGTCATCATCAAAGCCCCACAAGCCAAAACCATTGCGGCGCTAATAATTCTCTTTTTCATGATTCCTCCTCAAATGAAAAAATGCTTGATTTTTGCTCCGAGTGATAACGAGTATATCAAGGAAAAGTTACATTGTCAACAGGTTTTTGTAATATCTCTGTAACATTTGAAAAGAAATCAAGTCCCTTATTCTTGTCTTTTTCAAGCTGTTCTTTTAATTCTTTTGCACTATTAAATTTAATCTCTTTTCGCATTTCCTGCAAAAATACAACCTTAACTTCTTTGCCATAAACATTAGAATCAAAATTAAAAATGTGTGTCTCAATACTTAAAGTATTGTCATCATCAAATGTGGGTTTTACGCCAACATTAGTTATACCCTGGTAAATGCGATTATCTATCTTCACTACTGTAATATACACACCATTTGCAGGAATAAGCTTTTTCTCAGATGGGATAATATTGATGGTTGGGAAATCAATCTTTCGACCAATTTGTCTGCCATATACTACCTCACCATATATGAAATAATTTCTTCCCATTAGCTGATTAGCTTTAGTAATATTACCATTTGATATTTCTTCTCTTATTCTGGATGAACTTATGTCCATATCATCTTCTTTAAGCTTATCAATCACTTTAAGTTCAAAACCAAGTTCATTTGCATACTCCTTAAGGAGTACAACATCACCTTCGCCTTTATACCCAAATCTAAAATCAGTACCCACAACAAGGCACTTCATATGAAGCTCATTAACAAGCTTTAAAATAAAGTCTCTTGGAGATGTCTTCATGAGCTTCTCATCAAAGGGACATTCAATATAAACACTAATTCCGCTTTCTTTAATGAGAAGTCTTCTCTCTTCCGGAGTAACTATTTGTTTTGTATTGGATTTGTTAATTGAATTCTCTTTAGAATCGACAAAAGAAATGAGAAGTGATGTTAAACCAAGTTTCTCATAAGAAAAAAGGTTCTCACAGAGAATCTTATGACCTCTATGAAGACCATCAAACTTGCCAATAGTTATTGCTGTATTACATTGTAAGTCAAAATCATCTAAGGAATTAAATATCTTCATAAAACATTTTCTCAAGAATCAAATTATCTTTTACTCTTTTATACAAACCTACAAATTTTCCATTTTCCAGATATAATCTAAGAAAATTATTATTGTTTTTTACATTTTCTTCATGTAATTCAAAGTTGATTCTACCATCAACAAGATTGGACATTCCCAGTTTTGCACCATTTAATGCATATTTCTTAGAATCATCCAGGATAACACCCTTAGGATATGATGAAAATACATAATCAACAGGAAGAAGTACTTTATCTATGTTATTCTCATTATATATTTTCTCTATTTCTTCTATTTTAATAGCATTTTCTATATCAAAGTCTCCCACCTTATTTCTAACGAGACTTTCCATACATCCAAAACATCCTAGCTTCTCTCCAATATCATTACATAAGCTTCTGATATATGTTCCTTTAGAACAATCAATTCTCATAATAATTCGTGGAAGAGAAATGTCAATTACTTCTATATTATATATAGTAACTTTTCTGGCTTGTCTATCGATTACTTTACCCTGCCGAGCAAGTTCATATAATTTCTTGCCATTAACCTTAATTGCTGAATACATTGGCGGAATCTGTTCAATTTCACCTAGAAATGAATTAATAGCATTTATCACTTCATTTTCAGTCACATTAACTTCGCTTTCATTTGTTACAGTACCAGATATGTCATATGTATCTGTTGATTTGCCAATCAACAAAGTTGTGGTATAGGATTTATCCTTGTTGGTAAGCAAATCGCATACCTTAGTAGCCTTGCCTATACAAATAGGAAGAACTCCTGTAGCATCAGGGTCTAATGTTCCTGTATGACCTATCTTTTTTACATGAAGTATGCCACGAAGTTTTGCAACAACATCGAAGCTGGTATACCCCGCCTCTTTATATACATTAATTATTCCCGATTTCATATTCCTTAATTAATTCTTCAATAACAATATCCACTGCTTCATCCATAGAGATATCATCAAAGCTAAATCCAGCTGCTTTCTTATGTCCACCACCATTCATATTAGCTGCAACCCTTGACAAATCCACATTATCATCTGTGCCACGAAGGGAACCTTTAATCTTACCATCAGGTTGTCTATACATAAAGAAGGAGGTAGACACACCTTTTGTCTCTCTAAGTTTCTCGCACACGCCTTCAAAATCTTTTGGAGAAGCTTCTAATTCTTCCATTTCCGCCTTGTCCATATAAGAATAGATTATTCTATTATCATATACTCTCTTTGCATTAATAAGAGATGTTCCAAGAATCTTTTGTTGCTTGAAGCTTTTTTCATAAAATGTATATTCTATAAGAAACGAATAATCAATTCCTTTCTCCATAAGCATTCCTGCCGCTGTCATTGTATGCGCTTTACAACAATCATATTGGAACACACCAGTATCAGTTACAATTCCTGTATATAGGCACTCTGCTACAGACTTATTTATTTTATCATAATCCAGAATATTATATATAAGCTCACAGGTGGAACTATAATCAGCAATTATATAATCCACATCAGCAAATCCATCAGTATTCATATGGTGATCAATACATATTGTTTTTTTTGCATTTTTAAAAACAGAATATGCAGGTCCAAGTCTTCTTGCACCACTACAATCCAATACAAATACTACATCATAAGGCTCTTTTCTTACATATGAGCCTTGTATACATTTGGGAAACTCATTAATATCATCATTTAGATCAAATCCGATATAATTAACAATCTTATTAGAATTCTCCAAAATGCCAAAACACGATGGAATAGGATTAAGATAAACATCTACCTTAATCCCGTCATAATTATCAACAATATAATTGTAAAGTCCCAGGCATGAACCAACACAGTCGCCATCTGGTCTAATATGACCAAGAATCGCAACATATTTTACATCCTTTAATTCTTTTTTTAAATCAATCATTTGAATTCTCCTTATTAACTTCATCAATTAAATGACTCATTCTGACACCATATTCAATTGATTGATCCATCACGAATTTGATTTCCGGTGTATTTCTAAGATTAACATTTTCTGCCAACTTGTGACGAATGAACCCGGCAGAAGACTTAAGACCTTCAAGAGTTTTTGCCTGGGATTCTTCATCCCCCAGAACACTAATATAAGCCTTAGCCGTCTTAAGGTCCGGCGCAACTTCTACAGCTACTACCGAAGTCATAGGATTAACTCTAGGGTCTTTTACTTCGCCTCTAATAATATTAGAAAGTTCACGCATCACTTCTTCATTTATACGCGTATTCTTAATACTTCTTTTCTTCATAATTATACCTATCTAGGAACTTCAACCATCATATATGCTTCTACAATATCTTCTTCTTGAATTGCATCAAATCCTTCAAATACAAGACCACATTCATATCCGGCTTTAACTTCCTTAACATCATCTTTAAAGCGCTTAAGTGAAGCCAAATCACCTTCAAATATCATATCATCACCACGATTGATTCTAACTTTACATCCTCTTTCCATTCTACCATCAAGAATGTATGAACCTGCAATATTACCAACATCAGATGACTTAAATATCTGACGAATCTCGGCATGGCCAATAATCTGCTCTTCAAATACAGGATCTAGCATACCCTTCATAGCAGCTTCAACATCTTCTATAGCATTATAGATTACTTTATAAAGCTTAATCTCAACTCCTTCTCTATCAGCAGTTTCTTTAGCCATAGCATCAGGTCTAATGTTAAATCCAATAATAATAGCATTACTTGCAGAAGCTAAGATAACATCACTTTCATTAATAGCACCAACACCACCATGAATAACCTTAACTACAACTTCATCATTACTTAATTTGACAAGAGATTGCTTAACTGCTTCAACGGAACCCTGAACATCAGCCTTAACAATAAGGTTAAGTTCTTTCAAGTTACCGGTTTGAATCTGCGAGAACAAGTCATCAAGTGACATCTTAACTCTTGAATCTTCAACCATCTTGTTCTTGCTTTCTGTCACAAATGTATTGGCAAAGTTATGAGCTTCCTTCTCAGAATCCATTGCCATGAATATTTCTCCGGCATTTGGAACCTCAGAGAGACCAATAATCTCAACTGGTGTAGATGGACCTGCGCTCTTAACTCTTCGTCCATTTTCATCCACCATAGCTCTGACTTTACCATAAGCAGAACCTGCGGCAATAGGATCTCCGACTTTAAGTGTACCTTTCTGTACAAGTACAGTTGCAACAGTACCTCTTCCCTTATCAAGCTGAGCTTCAATTACAAGACCTCTTGCATTTCTCTTAGGGTTTGCCTTGAGTTCAAGTACTTCAGCCGTAAGAAGAATCATTTCAAGTAAATTATCAATTCCTTCACCGGTATGAGCAGAAACCGGACAGAATATTGTTGAACCGCCCCAGTCTTCTGGAATAAGTTCATATTCAGAAAGTTCTTGCTTTACTCTTTCAATATTAGCATTAGGCTTATCAATCTTATTAATCGCAACAATAATCTCAATATCAGCGGCCTTGGCATGATTAATAGCTTCAATTGTCTGTGGCATAACACCATCATCAGCGGCAACTACAAGAATTGCGATATCAGTAGAATTTGCACCACGCATACGCATAGCAGTAAAAGCCTCATGGCCAGGAGTATCTAAGAATGTAATCTTCTGACCGTTGATTGGAACCATATATGCACCTATATGCTGTGTAATACCACCTGCTTCTCTATCTGTCACCTTAGTATCTCTAATAGCATCTAGAAGTGATGTCTTACCATGATCAACGTGTCCCATTACACAGACAACAGGTGGACGACTCTTAAGTGTCTTTGGATCATCCTCTTCTTCTTTTAAGAGTTCTGCTATAACATCAACTTTCTCTTCTACTTCCGTAATAACATTGTATTCAAGCGCTATTTCTTCTGCCATATCATATTCTATGTCATGATTAACAGTAACAAGAATATTCTTCATAAACAGCTTCTTAATAATATCAGAAGCAGGGACTTTGATTCTATCTGCAAATTCTCTAACTGTTAATCTCTCAGGAATTGCAACTGATCTAATTTCATCGCTCTTTTCAAAAGCCTTTTTCTGAGGCTTCTTAGGCTTAACGCCACCATTCTTCTCCAGATTACGATAGTTTTCTTCTTTTCTTCCAAGTCTGTCATTATCTCTTTGATTCTTCTTATTAGGCTTGCCACCTCTTCTAGCATTAGGTTTACTAGAAGAATCATGAGCACTTTGAGAAGGAGCAACTCTATCCTTCTTAGGATGGGAATCCTTATATACATTAGGTCTTTCAGGACGAGCTATTCTACTTGCTTTATTCTCTATATTAGACTGTCTATTATCTGCACTATTCTGCGTCTTGTTCTCTTCTCTAGAAGCGTTGGCACTAGCTTCTTTCTCTCTTCTTCTGGCTTCTTCAGCTTCTTTGCGCGCTCTAATAACAGATGGAGCCTCAACACCATCTCTTACTCTGATTGGACCACGTCTTTGTTCATTTCTAGGTGCTCCCTGATGAGGACGCCTTCCATCAGGCCTCATTCTTCTTTGTCCACCACCGGAACTAGAGTTGCCTAGATTAAAAACTACTGTCTTTTTCTTCTTTTTGACAGGTTCTTTTACTTCTTTTACTTCTTCTTTTACTTCTTCTTTTACTTCTTTTACTTCTTTTACTTCTTCTTTGGCTTCCTCTTTCACTTTAACAGCTTTCTCTTTAATATCAGATGAAGCTTTAGCAAACTTGCTTTTTACTTTATCACATAATTCTTCAGAAAGACCACTTTGTGATTTAACTTCTATATTGTCTTTAGCTAATAATTCAACTATCTGTTTTGATTCAACACCAATTTCCTTAGCCAATTCATATACTCTAATCTTAGCCATATACTTACCTCCATTACACCAAAGGGGTTTCTATTTTATCCATAATTCCCTTTGCGAAATTTTCATCTAAAATTGCAAGCGAAGCTCTATATTCTTTACCTAAAGCATGACCGAGCTCTTCTTTTGTACTGTAAAAAATAATTGGAGTTTCGTAAAATCTACACATATCATCAAACTTTTTTCTAGTATTATCCGAAGCATCATTAGCAACGATAACAAGATTAGCATATCCTGCTTTGACAGCCTTCTCAACAGAGAACTCTCCGCTACTCACCTTCCTTGCTCTACCGGCTAATCCTATAAGTGATAATGATTTATTCACCATCTTCTGTTACCTCTTCTGTTACCTCTTCTGTTACCTCTTCTGTGCTTTCTTCTGTAGCGACTTCATCTTCTGAATACTCATCCTCATAATAGTATTCATCATCATCATAGTATTCGCCATCTTCTTCGTAATAATAATCATCACCTTCAACGAAATACTCATCAAATTCTCCAGACTCTCTCGCCTGAGTTTCACTCTTAATATCAATTTTATAATTTGTAAGTCTAGCTGCAAGTCTTGCATTTTGTCCTGACTTACCAATAGCAAGAGATAATTGATAATCAGGAACTATTACCTGTGCAGTTTTCTCATCTTCATCAGCAATAACACCAATAACCTTCGCAGGACTTAAAGCATTCTCAATAAGCTGAGCCGGATTTTCGCTCCAGTTAATTATATCAATTTTCTCACCATTTAATTCATCAACAATTGCATTAACACGTGTTCCGTTAACACCAACACATGCTCCTACCGGATCAACATTTTCATCTGAAGAATATACAGAAATCTTAGTTCTGCTTCCAGCTTCTCTAGCTACATTCTTGATTTCAACAATACCATCTCTAATCTCTGATACTTCTTCATTAAATAATCCCTTAACGAGAGCAGGATGTGTTCTTGACACATTAACCTTAACACCTTTGTTGTTCTTCTCAACTTTAATGATAAATACTTTAATTCTATCAGATTGTCTATAGTGTTCACCTTTAACCTGTTCTTTCTCTGGTAGAAATGCATCAACTTTACCAAGGTCAACACAAATTGTTCTTCCCATAAATCTCTGAACAATACCAGTTACAACTGTATTATTCAAGTCACTATATTCACTATAGATATTGTTCTTCTCCACGTCGCGAAGTCTCTGAGTAATTGTGCCCTTTGCATTTTGTGTGGCAACTCTGCTAAATTCTTTCGTATCAATTTCAGTATTAACAGTATCGCCCACCTTAAATACCTTATCAATCTTAACGGCATCTTCTAGGCTAATCTGTTCTACTTCATTTTCTACTTCTTCAACAACTTCGCGAGATTGAATAATACGACATTCAATCTTATCTCTATCAATAAATACAGTAAAATTATCCTTTGTTCCAAAATGTTGCTTACATGCATTAAGTAACGCTTCTTCTAATGCGTCAAATACAACATCTTTTGTTATCCCTTTCTCTTCTAATCCTTCCAACGCTTCCATAAAAACTTTAACGTCCATAATATTCCTCCTTAAAAATCAAACGCTAATCTAACTAATGAAACATTTTTCTTATCAAATGTGATTTCTTCACTATCATTATTTATTGTAAAAGAATTCTTATCATGAGAAATCAGTTCTCCTTCAAATTCTTTACATCCATTAATCTTAGCAAAAGTATGTACCTCAATACGCTTACCAATACTTTTATCAAAATCTTTATCTTTCTTAAGTGGCCTGCCAAGTCCTGGAGAACTTACTTCGAAAATGTATTGTTCTTTAATATAATCATGTTCATCAAGAAGTTCATTCATCTTCCTAGATACTGCAACACAGTCATCTATTGTGATACCACCATCTTTATCAATATAAGCTCGAAGATAATAATCCTGGCCTTCTTTGACATATTCAATATCAAACAGTTCAAATTCAAGTTCATCCAATATAGGAAGAATCAACTCTTCTGTCTTCTTCTCTATATCTTCCCTCTTAGACATATTATTCACCACCATTCATAAGCTTACTTACATAAATGTCTTAAATCGGTTTAATATAAAAATTTTATGAAATGAAATTATTATATAAATAATGAAGAGCAAGTTGCCTTGCTCTTCACACGTAAAAACATTATGTAACCAGTTCGTAGGGGAGTCGAACCCCTGATTCTGCCGTGAGAGGGCAGCGTCTTAACCACTTGACCAACGAACCAAAGCGTTGTAATCACAACAAATAGTATAATATACTAATATGGCTCGAATTGCAAGTGTTTTTTGAAGATTTTCGACTTTAATCTTCGTATCCGTTAGGATTATTTTTTTGCCATCTCCATGAATCAGCACACATTTCCTTGATTCCATACTTTGCTTCCCAGCCAAGCTCTTTCTTGGCTTTAGATGGATCTGCATAACAGGTTGCAATATCCCCTGCACGACGAGGCTTAATTGAATATGGAATCTTAAGATTATTAGCTTCCTCAAAATTCTTAACAATATCAAGAACCGAATATCCTGTACCTGTTCCCAGATTGTAAATGCAAAGACCTGCTTTCTCTTCTATCTTCTTAAGGGCTTTGACATGACCATCTGCAAGGTCTACAACATGAATATAATCTCTAACTCCTGTTCCGTCTGGAGTATCATAATCATTACCAAATACTCCAAGCTCTTCTCTCTTACCTACAGCAACCTGAGTAATATATGGCATCAAGTTGTTAGGAATTCCGTTAGGGTTTTCACCCATAGTACCTGACGGATGAGCACCGATTGGATTAAAGTAACGAAGTAATACCACATTCCATTCATTGTCAGCCTTTTGCATGTCAGAGAGAATCTGTTCAAGCATAGACTTAGTCCAACCATAAGGATTAGTACATTGGCCCTTAGGACACTCTTCTGTAATTGGAATCTGTGCAGGGTCACCATATACTGTTGCAGAACTTGAGAAAATAATATTCTTAACACCATGCTTTCTCATCTCATCAACAAGTGTAAGTGTACCTGTAATATTGTTATCGTAGTATTCCCATGGCTTCTCTACTGACTCACCAACAGCCTTAAGTCCTGCAAAATGTATACAAGAATCAATAGACTCATTATCAAAAATCTTCTCTAGAATCTTTCTATCTCTAATATCACCTTCATAGAACTTAACATCCTTACCTGTGATAGCTTTAACTCTCTCTAATGATTTTGGACTAGAATTAGACAGATTATCAAGTACCACTACATCGTAACCGTTATTTTGAAGTTCAACGACGGTATGACTTCCAATGTATCCTGTTCCACCTGTAACTAAAATTGCCATATTAAAATGCCCTCCTAAATGTTCATTAACATCTACTATTTTATACTATAATTATTATAATATCAATAATATCCATCAATATAACTCTCCTTCAACTGAACTATAGTTCAATGTTTCAGGAGAGTTATATGATGGATATTAATATTTATATTATGTGAGTTTTTATACTAAATTATGCTACCTTAGACTTTGCAAGTTCTACAAGTGATGCAAAGCCTTCAGCATCGTTAACAGCCATTTCAGCAAGCATCTTTCTATTCATCTCTACACCTGCAAGTTTAAGTCCATGCATGAACTTTGAATAGCTAAGACCATTAAGTCTTGCAGCGGCATTTATTCTTGCAATCCAGAGCTGTCTCATCTGACGCTTTCTCTGCTTACGTCCAGCATATGAACTTGTTAATGCTCTCATTACAGATTGCTTAGCAACACGATATTGCTTAGAACGAGCACCTCTATAGCCCTTTGCCATCTTTAATACTTTATTATGTTTACTTCTAGCGTTCATTCCGCCTTTAATTCTAGCCATTAATCTAATCCTCCTTATCAGAAATCTTATAGGTAAGGTAATACCTTTTTCATATTTTTCTCATTTGTCGAATCAGTAATAGCTGATTGACGTAAATTCCTCTTTCTCTTAGTAGTCTTCTTTGTTAAGATATGTGACTTATAAGCCTTATTTCTCTTAAGCTTTCCTGTTCCAGTCTTCTTAAAGCGCTTTGCAGCTGCTCTGTTTGTCTTAATCTTTGGCATTGTTATATCCTCCTTATTAATAATTAACGTTTCTCTGATAGAACCAAACTAATAGATCTGCCTTCCTGTTTTGGTTCCTTTTCCACTGTGGCAACATCAGATAAGCTTTCTGCAAAATCATATAAGATATGCTTACTATCTGACATATGAGCCATTTCGCGACCTCTAAATCTCAAAGTTACTTTTACTTTGTTTCCTTTAGAAATGAACTTTCTAGCCGCATTCATCTTAGTATTCAAGTCATTAGATTCAATGTTTGGTGACATTCTAATTTCTTTAACTTCAACAGTCTTTTGCTTTTTCTTGGCTTCCTTTTCCTTGCGTGCTTGCTCATAACGGTATTTACCATAATCAACAATCTTGCATACAGGTGGCTTTGCTTTAGGCGCAATTTTAACAAGATCAAGTCCTGCATCATCAGCCAACTTCATAGCTTCTTTAGCAGACATGATTCCAAGTTGCTCCCCATCATCACCAATAAGTCGAATCTCTCTGTCTCTAATTTGTTCATTAATTTGTAAATCGCTAATGGTTCTATACCTCCTAAATAATAAAAAGTGGATAGACAGACTATCCACTTAAATCAACACAATCAAATCACATTGAAATATTATACGCTAAGTCGCATCATTACGCTTAGGTGAGAGTGGATACTCTTCTTTCTTTTACAACAAAACATAATTTATCATAAATCTATTATAAATGTCAATAGATTTTTATATTTTATTAAAAACAATCTTATAATAACGTTCTTACAACCTTCGGCTTGTATCCTTCGTCGTCAAGTGCTTTGAGGATTTTCTCCTTATGCTCTGTTCCGAAAGCCTCCATTGTAATTCTAAGTTCCACAGCAGCATTTCTATTAGTTGATACAAACTGGTTATGCTCAAGTTTAATTACATTGCCTTGCTTTTCTGCAATAAGTTGCGATACTTTAGCAAGCATACCCGGTTTGTCAGGAAGAAGAACTGATACTGTAAATATTCTATCTCTAAATATTAATCCCTGCTGAACTACAGAAGACATTGTAATAACATCCATGTTACCGCCACTAAGAATTGATACAACTCTTTTTCCTTTGATTTTAAGTTGATTCAATGCAGCAACTGTAAGAAGTCCAGAGTTTTCTACAACCATCTTATGATTCTCTACCATATCCAGAAAAGCAGCTATTAATTCGTCATCCTCTACAGTAAGAATATCATCAAGATTTTCTTTTATATAAGGGAAAATGTTGGAACCTGGAGTTTTGACCGCTGTACCATCAGCAATTGTATTGACACTTGGAAGAGATACAACCTTACCTTGTTTAAATGACTCCTTCATGCAGGCAGCACCTGCAGGTTCAACTCCAATAACTTTAATCTTAGGATTAAGCAGCTTGGCAAGTGTAGAAACTCCTGTTGCAAGTCCACCGCCACCGATTGGCACAAGTATATACTCCACCAGGGGTAGTTCTTTGAAGATTTCCATGGCAATAGTTCCCTGACCTGTTGCTACAGCAAGATCATCAAAGGGGTGGATAAATGTAAGACCTTCCTTCTCCGCCAATTCTAAAGCTTTGGCACAAGCTTCATCATATACATCACCAGAAAGTACAACTTCAGCACCGTAACTCTTTGTTCTATTAACCTTAATAAGCGGTGTAGTAGTTGGCATAACAATTATTGCCTTACATCCAAATAATTTGGCAGCATAGGCTACACCCTGAGCATGATTACCAGCAGATGCGGTAATTAGTCCACGGTTTCTCTCTTCATCACTAAGAGTACTAATCTTATAATATGCACCTCTCACCTTATATGCCCCGGTAAATTGCATGTTCTCTGGTTTGAGATACACTTGATTATTGCATCTCTCACTCAAAAAATCACTATATACCAGTTTTGTCTCAAGAGTCACTTTACTAACTCTCTTACTTGCTTCTTCAAATTTATCTAATGTCAACATGTTATTCCACCTCTATTATATAATTGTTACTCAAATAATTTATCAACATATTCATCTACATCAAATTCTTTAAGGTCATCTACGCCTTCACCATAGCCAATGTATTTGACTGGAATTCCCAGTTCAGATTGAATTGCAATTGCAATACCACCTTTAGCTGTACCATCCATCTTCGTAAGAATAACACCATTTACATCTGTAGCTTCTGCAAATTCTTTTGCCTGTAATAGTGCATTTTGACCAGTGGTTGCATCAAGAACAACTAATGTCTCTTTATTAGCATCAGCATATTCTTTATCAACGATTCTATTAATCTTCTTAAGCTCTTCCATTAAGTTCTTCTTATTATGAAGTCTTCCTGCAGTATCTACCAGAAGGACATCAACATTTCTTGACTTAGAAGCTTTAAGTGCGTCAAATACAACTGACGAAGGATCAGAGCCTTCACTACCGCCTATCAGCTCTACTCCGGCTCTACTTGCCCATTCTTCTAATTGTTCTCTTGCCGCAGCACGAAATGTATCAGCAGCACACATAAGAACTTTCTTACCATTCTTCTTATATTTAGTTGCAAGTTTTCCAATAGATGTAGTCTTACCTACACCATTTACACCTACAATAAGACAAACCACATTATTATTCAAGAAATCATAAGAGTCATCAGATTTTTTCATCCGCTCTTTAATTATCTCTTTAAGAAGATTATTACATTCTTCCGGTTTTTTTATCTTTTCTTTAAATGCAGTATTCTTAAGTTCATGAAGTATAGACTCAGTAGCATATACACCTAAGTCGCCCATGATAAGCATTTCTTCTAATTCCTCATAGAAATCCTCATCGATTTCAGAGAAACCAGAGAATAGACCATTCATAAATTTTGAGAAAAAACCTTGTTCAGCCATATATTCACACTTTCATATATTTTATTCATCCAAATCATTTTCAATTAGATTAACAGATACAAGCGTAGATACACCCTTCTCCTGCATTGTTATACCATACAATCTATCAGCAGCATTCATTGTTCCTCGTCTATGAGTAATAATAATAAACTGTGTATTCTTAGTAAGCTTATGCAGATAATTGGCGAATCTTCCTACATTAGAATCATCAAGTGCCGCCTCTATCTCGTCAAGAAGACAGAATGGAGAAGGCTTAAGATTTTGAATTGCAAATAAAAGTGCAATTGCAGTTAACGACTTTTCTCCACCGGACAGTTGCATCATATTCTGTAATTTCTTACCTGGTGGTTGAGCAATAATCTTAATTCCTGTCTCTAAAATATCCTCGCCTTCCATTAATTCTAAGGTACCTTTACCACCACCGAATAATTCTTTAAAGGCTTTATTGAACTCAACCTGAATATCAGCAAATCCCTTTGTAAATTGTTCTTTCATTCCTTCGTCAAGTTCATCAATGATTCTCACAAGATCTTCTTCTGCTTCTACCAAATCGTCATGCTGACCCTTAAGGAAATTATATCTCTCACTAACTTCTTTGTATTCCTCAATGGCATTAACATTAACATTTCCCATTGAACGAATCTCATCCTTTATAGTCTTAATACCGGATTTGATATCAGAAAGATTATTAAGACTTTCATCACGAAGGGACATTGCATTATGCTTTGTAAGTTCATATTCATCCCACATATAATTATTCTGGTATTCAAGAGTTTCAGTAAGTTTCTCTCTCTGGGATTCTAACTTAACTAATTCTTTATCAATATTGGCAAGCCGTTCTGATACATCTTTAATCTTATCAAAGAAAGTCTTATGTTCATTATTCATAGACTCTTTCTTGGCAATCTGTTCTTTTAATTCTTCTTCAAGAAGTGCAAAGTCTTTATCTGCAGAACCAATTGTAGCTTTAATATCATCAATATCTTGTTGCTTTTGCTTAGCCTCTTCTATAGCATTCTTAGTCTGTTCATCTAAGGAAACAAGGTCATTATTAAGCTTATTAATATCCGCCTCAAGTCTGTTAATATTCTCATCAACAAAACCAACCTTCTGTCTTGCATTAGCTTCCTCAATCTGAGCCTCAGACAGATTACGTGTTGCTGATGTCTCCATATAGGTCTGCTCATCTAACTTTTCTTGAAGTTCTTTGATATTATTATTAAGTTCTTCTTCTTTAGAAATAGAATCTTCTAATTCTTTAGCAATTTCTTTCTTCTCAGCTTCAATGTTATTAATTTCATTTTCAATTTCATCATTTTCATTTTGAAGCGAATCATATGCTTTCTTCGCCTGACTCTTCAAGTCATTAACTCTATCAAGATTAATCTTAGCGGTATTTAATCTAATTGAAGCTTCATTAATGCTTTCCTGATGTTCGTTAATATCATCTTTTAATAACGCACGTGCAGTATCAAGATCTTCTATCTTCTTCTTACTATCAACAATCTGCTCACGAATTAATGATAATTCTTTCTCCAACTCTTCAATCTCACGATTTCTACCAATGAGATTAGAATTATTCTTGAAGTGACCACCTGATATTGCCCCACCTGGGCTAAGATATTCTCCTTCTAATGTAACAATATGAAGGGAATAATTATTATTCTTTGCAACTTTAATCGCATTATCAATTGTATCAACAACAACAACTCTACCAAGCAAATATGATACAACATCAATATATTTCTTATCACATTTTACAAGATTATTAGCAAGACCTATTACGCCTTTTTCCTTTAAGCAATCTTCTGACTTTAAACCTCTTCCTTTGACAGATGTAAGAGGGAGAAATGTTGCTCTTCCATATCTGTTTTTCTTAAGGAACTCCACCATTTCTTTTGCGGAAGATTCATCCTTAGTTACAATATTCTGGATATTGCCGCCAAGAGCTGTCTCAATTGCAATCTCATATTCTTTGTCAGTAGAGATAATATCAGAAACTACACCGATAATTCCTTTATTATTATTCCTCTGCTCCATTACCTTCTTAATGGAATTATTATATCCGTCATATCTTTCGGAAATGTTTCTTAGAGATTCAAGTTTTGATTCCTTCTTATTATAGGTAGCATTAAGTTCATCTAATTTGCCAAATTCTTCTTTCTTTCTTATTACAAAGTTGGCGTCCTTAGATTTGAGTTCTTTCTCAACATCCTGCAATTTAATAAGATTTTCATTTGCTTCTTCATATTCTTTATTACATTTAACGCATTGATCTTCTAAGTCACTATCCTGCGTCTTCCTAGTAACAATTCTTTGTGTAAGTTCAGCTTTTCTAATATTAGTCTGTTCAAATAATGTCTTGTTACGCTGCTCTTTAGACTTAATATTGGCTCTCAAATCAAGGAGCTTCATTATATCATTTTTGTCTTTTTCAATGCCTTCATTGCATGACTTGATTACTTCTTCAAGATTATTATAATATTCCTTAACAGAAGTAAGTCTCTTAACACATTCTTCAAGTAATTTATCAAGTTCTATCTTGTCTTTTTGATATTTTTCTCTTTCAGTGGACTTGTTATTTAATTCTTCTTTAATCTCTTCGCGTCTGGAATCAACATTTTCAGATAGTTTATTAGCAGAATTAATCTGTTCTTCAAGAATTCCAATCTGCTTCTCAAGATTGCCTTTAATCTGACTGTTATTACTTTGCTTAGCACGAATCTTTTCAATTGTCTCTTCGCACTTTTCAATTTCCTCTTCAATAGATGCATATTGATTCTTGATGTTCTCTTCTTCTGTAGCAGCATCCTTCTTCTCGTCTTCAGCAATCTTAGCATTCTTCTCTAATTTACTGAGTTCTAAGTCAATTCTCTCTATTTCGAGAAGGAACATATTAACATCTAATTTCTTAAGTTCATCTTTCTTCTTAAGGTATTCTTTAGCTGTCTCAGATTGTTTTTCTAGCGGGCCGACCTGTCTCTCTAATTCAGATAGAATGTCATTAACTCTTACAAGGTTTTCCCTTTCTGTATCAAGCTGCTTACAGGCAGCAATTTTACGCTTCTTATATTTTACAATACCTACAGCCTCATCAAAGAGTTCTCTCTTTTCCTCTGGTTTGCCTGACAGTATCTTTTCAATCTGTCCCTGCCCAATAATCGAATATCCTTCTTTACCAATACCAGTATCATAGAAAAGTTCATTAACATCCTTGAGACGACAAGGCGTACCATTAAGGAGATATTCACTTTCCCCGGAACGATATACTCTTCTTGCAATTGTAACTTCTTCATAATCAACCGGAAGCAAATGATCAGAATTGTCCATTGTAATAGCTACATATGCATAACTGAGAGGCTTTCTATTCTCAGTACCAGCAAAAATAACATCCTGCATAGAGGCACCACGAAGTTGCTTGGCAGACTGTTCTCCAAGCACCCATCTAACAGCATCTGAAACGTTAGATTTACCAGAGCCATTAGGACCTACTATACCAGTTATTCCATTATGAAAATCGAATTTCATCTTATGAGCAAATGACTTAAAGCCATTCATCTCAATACTTTTTAAATACATATATTTCCCTCTTTAATATTAAGTAACGCCTGATAAGCTGCTTCCTGTTCAGCAGCTTTTTTTGTATGGCCAGTACCCTGACCTAATACTTTATCATGATATTTAACAGCACTTTCAAATGTCTTATCATGAGCAGGCCCTTCTTCTGCAATTAAAATGTATTCCACATTACCATCATGTTTTGCCTGAATAACTTCTTGCAGATTAGTCTTGCAGTCATGAAACAATGTCTTGTTATCAATATCTGTAAGAATATATTTCATGATAAATTCAGAAGCCTTATCCATTCCACCATCAAGATATATGGCACCAATTAGTGCTTCTAAAGCATCACTTAGAATAGACTTTCTCTTTCTTCCGCCGCATTTATCTTCACCATGGGCAAGAAGAATATATTTGCCAAGATCAATTTCTTTCGTGCAATAAGCTAATGTGGGCTCGCACACAAGACTTGCTCTTAATTTCGTTAGATCTCCTTCTGAATAATCAGGATAATTCAAATACAAAAACCTACTAGTTACGATTTCTAGTACAGCGTCCCCAAGGAACTCAAGACGTTCATTGTCGTTTAGCTTTCCCATATGCATTTCGTTAGCATATGAACTATGTGTTAAAGCTTTAACAATAAGGCTTTTGTCTTTGAACTTATAATCAATTACTGATTGTAATTCTTCAACGCTTGCCATTATATTTCCTTTCAAATGAGTAATCCATGCTATAAACCATGAAAAAGCCCTTATATAAATAAGGGCTTTACCAATCTCTATTCATACATCCTTTACTTTGTAGCTTTGATTAATTCTACAGCATCACCAACTGTGACAATGGATTCAGCCTTCTCTGCATCAACTTCAATCTTAAGTTCATCTTCGATTCCCATAATAATTTGAAATACATCAAGAGAATCAGCACCAAGATCATCAATAAATGTTGTCTCCATTGTGATTTCTGCCTCATCAACGCTAAGTACGTCAGCAATAACCTTCTTTAATACATCAAATTCCATAACAAATCTCCTTTCTAGTCATTCTTGGTAGAATCATCTACAATTGATTCACGAACTTTATTTGCAATATCCTGCTCTTTAAAAGCAACACATTGAATAATGGAATTTTTGACTTCAACATTAGAAGCACTACCATGTGTCTTCACTACCAGACCTTCAAGGCCAAGAAGCGGCGCTCCACCATATGTAGATGAGTCAAATGATTTGAGAGTCTTCTTAAGAGCAGGCTTAGCAAGTAATGCTCCTATCTTACTCTTAGTTGTACTCATAAGACCATCTTTAATAACAGATATAAGTGTACCTGCAAGTCCTTCATAAAGCTTTAATATAACATTTCCAACAAAAGCTTCGCAGACAATCACATCACACACGCCTTCTGGTATATCACGTGACTCAACGCTTCCAATAAAATTGATATCTGTACACTCTTTAAGTAGTGGAAATGTCTCTTTAACAAGTGCATTACCCTTCTCTTCTTCGGCACCAATGTTAACGATACCAACTCTAGGATTCTTTATCCCTACAACTTTCTCCATATACATAGAGCCAAGTCTTGCAAATTGAACTAATTGGTCTGCTCTGGCATCCACATTTGCGCCGCAGTCAAGAAGAAGTGACACTCCACTTTTCGTAGGAATAAGGGGCGCAAAAGGCGCTCTCTTAATTCCTTTAATTCTACCTACAATAGTCTGTCCGCCAACAAGAACAGCTCCTGAATTACCTGCTGTAACGAAAGCGTCTGCTTTCTTATCTTTTACAAGTTTCATTCCAAGAACCATAGAAGAATCCTTCTTCTTCTTAATTGCATTAACAGGCGGCTCTGCCATCTCTATCTCTTCAGTTGCATTAACAACTTCAATCTTTTCTTTGTTATATGTGTACTTCTCTAGCTCCTCATTAATAGCTTCTGATCTTCCAACAAGAAAAACCTTAATATCATCTCTCTCATTAATAGCTTCTATTGCTCCCTGTACAATCATAGAAGGCGCATTATCGCCACCCATTGCATCTAGAGCAACTCTTGTAATATCACTCATCTCATCCTCCAAACAAAATAAGATTTGACAATGAAAAATATACACTATATCGAGTATAAAATCAAGAAAAAAAGGACACACAAGTGTGTCCTTTCATATTAGTCTTAGTCTTGTGCAATAATCTCCTTTTTATTGTAAGAGCCACAATTCTTGCAAACTCTATGAGGAATCATAAGCTCACCACATTTGCTACAAGGTACTAATGTTGGGGCAGTCATCTTCCAGTTTGCTCTTCTTCTATCTCTTCTTCCTTTAGAAGATTTGTTCTTTGGACAAATT
>OCTW011615328.1_pt1 | contig 40888 bp, 39 predicted proteins | sample 1539671 | NCBI WGS metagenome assembly OCTW01 (sample SAMN02144230, study PRJEB22623) | gut metagenome | biome: sheep rumen | host: Ovis aries | place: New Zealand
TTCACTATATCTGCTTTCAGCAGTCGGTCTACCATATTCATGTGCTTGTTCTCCTTATGCTAAATCCAAGAGATCCCAGTCTGAGAAAGTGAAGCTGTAGCTTTCCTCGCCCATCTTATCGACTTCCCAGTCCGCCAGGATCAGGCTGTCAAAGGTCGCATCCTTGATGACGATGCGTTCGCTGCCAATGGCGTCCTTATCGTCAAGGACGGATACGATGGTCACGACGGTCTGCTTGCCCGCCTTGATGTTGTCGTTCATCTTCTTGATCATGTAGCTCGACACCTTATGCAGCTTCAGCTGGCCTTTACAATCGTAGCCTGTGACCTTATAGCCCTTGCCGACATGGCGGAGCATCTTCACTTCTTCCTTGGTCAGCGTGACCTCGGCCTTGAAAGCGGTGGCTTCGGCCATGAGGTCGCCGTCGATATAGAGGTCGGCATACTTTCCATTCATCACCCGTTTGGCTTCCATGCTGTTCACTGTACTTCACCTCCTCAGATATTGACGGCAATTGTGACATCTTCCATGGCATCCAGGAGCGAAGCATCTACGGCGATAAAGACATTGCTGCCGATATTGGCCATCTTGATGTCCATTTCCGACATATCCGCCAGTTCCTCTTTCGTATACTTGCCATTGGATTCCAGCCAGATCTTCGTGGATTCCACATCAATATAAGCCGTATTCTGCCCCTGCTCCAGCAGGCCCTCCTGGGCCAGCTGGTCCAGATACCCCTGGATAGCCGTCACCAGGAGGCATCGGTTGGCATAGCTATTGGCATACTTGCCAAGGTAATGGTCCTGGGCTGTGGTGCGGATATCGTCATACATCATGTCCATTAAATCGACGAGCTTGATTTTCTGGAACGATACGCCTCTCCCCTGGACTGTCGTGACCAGGGAGTTGATGCCGCGGCCCAGCTTGACCTTTTCCCCGTCAAAGAAGAAGAACAGCTTGCCGGCATCCGTCATGGTATCCATTTCTTCCTTCGTCCAGACGTCGCAGCCAATGACTTCCGGCAGCGGCGCATACGTACAGGCAATGGTCATTGGCGTTCCTGCGATGATGCCCGCGATGCGCCCGCAGTACTGGGCCGTCGTGTAGGTCTTCGCTTTCGTGCGGATGACTTGATTGACGAAGTTGATGACTCCTTCCGTATCCGCCGTGCAGTCCGGCAGGACGGCCTTGATGCGTTTGTTCTTATTCGTCCGCATCCCCTTGATCCAGGTGGCGATGGTGTCGATGTGGTTTTCTTCGATGTCCGGGATGACCAGGTAATCGAAGCGCTTGTTCTCGATAGCCTTGAGGACATCGGTATAATCTTCTGCGTCCTTGCTGATGATTTCGGCGATGACTTTTTTCGGACTGTTCACGTAGCCGCGAAGGGTCAGTTCCAGCTGCTCACGGTTGCTGTCTGAGAGTTCTTTGGGGATGTCATCTGCCGTATACAGGTTCACTTCCGTCTGGGACGGCAGTGTCTCTTCTTTCAGAATCAGAAGGACAATACCGCGTTCGCTGCGTTCGATGGCACTGATGCCTTTTTCTTTGAACGCGATATTAATGGATGGCATTTTCATGGGTTACGTCTCCTTTCCCTGATACCGCTGATGCAGTACCTTCATGATTTCTGCCGTTTCTTCTTTTTCCCGAGCGTCATAGTACTGGAAGGTCAGCGTCAGACACCCACCGTCATTGTCCGTCCCCATCAGCTCCTCACTCATAGACACGACAGGGAGATAACGGTTGCCGACTTTCAGTCCGTCCCGGAATAAATTTTCCGCAGCAAAAAGCACGGCGTAGATGGCCGTGCTTTTTTCCTGCTTCTTCGGCAAATACGTAATGTAGAGGTCCGTATCCCGGTAGACCTCGTTTTCTTTCTGCGGCGTCGCTACCGTCATTGTCTTCAGGAAAAAGGCCGGCGGCGCAAAGCCTTCCTTGACTTCCTGCAAATAGACGGGATACGGGAACCGCTCTTTGAGTTTCTGCTGCACCGCCTGCAGGATATCGAGGTCATGGATCATGTGCCGCCTGCCTTTCTGAGGAGCTTCTTCGTGAGTCTCTCCAGTCCCGGCTGCAAGTCGCTGGCTTCAAACTGCTTGACGGATTTCTCCGTATAGTGCTGGCCTTCATAATAGCCCACGGTCCTGCCGCCCGGCGTTTTCTTGACATGGCCGTTATTCAAGAGATGATGGACCGGATGCTTGTTGACCAGTTCATAGGTCAGCTCCGAGCCGTTATACCCTTCCACCTTATGCTTCCAGCCTTTCTTCAGCTTGCCCGTGCTGCCTTCCGGCGTGTTTTTTACGCACTCCTTCTTGAGCTTGTTGCCAAGCGTCACCAGGCCCTTTTCGGCAGTGCCGGGAAACTCTTCAATAGCAAAAAGCAGTTTTTCTGAAAGGTCATCCAATCCTTTGACCTCAAAGTCACTTCCGCTCATTGTCCGTCCCCCTCACTTCTTCCGTGCAGTACAGTTCCAGTGCTTCATGGCGCATGTACGGGTCCACGATGGTGTCGATGTCGTAGAGGTGATTCTGGTATTTCACTTTCATGTCGTGCGTGATATGCGGACGCCAGCGGATAGTGATCTTGCTGTACTCCGTGTCCGCTTTGCGTTCCATCTCATAGAACAATTTGCCCCGGGCAGGCTCAATGGATGCCCAACAGCGATATACTACGACGTCGGCCTGGGTATCGAAACCATATTCATCCGTCACGGCCTGCTTTCTCAGAATCTCAATCCGTTTGTTCAAAAGCCCCGTCTTCATGGGCATCCCCCCTTTTTCAAAAACAGCTCCGCCGGACCCCGAACATCAGCCAGCGCAGACGTTTCAAAAGGCCTGCGTAGTCCGCTTCCTCCCGGTGCTCATATAAAAAAGCTGCCGCGAAGAGAATCGCTTCGTGAAAAACTACGGGATTCTCTTCGGCATCGGCTTCCTCACAGCGGGATATATCCAGGCAGAGGGCCTGGGCTGTTTCCAGGGAAGACTGAATGACGTCATCATTACTCGTGTCATCTTCATCAATCCGCAGGTATTCCCTGGCTTCTTCCAGCGTCACAATCATGGTTTATCCCTTCGCTTTCATCTCCAGGGACTTGACCGCTTCCTTGAGCATCAGCATGCCATCGACGCGCTGGCTGGCAAGGAAGCCGATCTGGCCGTTGGCGGCATACAGTTCGTTGAGACGCTTGAAGGAGCGGTATTCCCGGTCGGCAATCCAGTAGTAGCTGAAGTCCCCGAAGAGCATGGGACGGTTGCCCGCGGCCAGTTCCGGTGCAAAGGAAGTGCAGTAGCAGGGACGGTTCAGGATGGTATCCGGTGTGCCTGCCGTGACAGACGGCTGCCAGATGTAGTTGCCGTTGTTGTCCTTCACCTTGCGCAGGGCCTTGATGGTTGCATCGTTCAGGAGCCAGACAGCCTTGCGGCGGTACGGGATGCGCAGGGAATGATAGAGGTCGATGACATCATCGAAGGTAATAGAAGCCGTCGTGACCGTCACCCCCACTTCGGCAGACGGGAAAACGCCGGTCGGCTTGTTCTTTCCGTCGCCTACCAGGAAGGCTTCTTCTTCCTTCGTACCGATACGACGGGCAAATTCACCGGCGATATAGCTTTCCAGGTCGAAAGCGCTGTCGTTCAGCAGTTCTTCCGACACACGGATAGCCGTGCCCAGCTTGTACGCCCCGATGGACTGCTGGCCGAAGGTATCCTGGCTGTCCGGGTAGAGGCCGTTCTCTTCCATCCAGGACGCTTCGCCATGACCCGTCACGATGGGAATCTTGCGGTCGCCGCTGGTATGGATGACCGTCGCCAGACCGCGGAAGAAGTTCTCTTCCTGAAGCTTGTCGATGAGCTGGTGTTCGAATTCGTCCGGCACCAGATAGCCGCCATCAGCATCGGTGCCTGCACTCAGTGCGTTCTGTACATCGATGAAGTTCTTATGGCGGATGCTGTCCCAGAAAGCCTTACGATAGGCATCGGACGCACGGCCTTTCTTTTCAGGCATTTTATTGCCTGTTCCCGGAATTTCAGTAATCGGCATCGTTGTCGGCTGGGCCAGCTGGGCATCAAGCTGCTGCTGGCGTTCCAGGCGGTCGATTTCCTTGCCGAGATTTACTACATCCGCTTCCATCTTGTCGTAGCGAACCGCGTCTTCCGCAGACACCATGCCGTTCTCATCACGGACGGTATCCAGAAAATTCTTGGCGGCATCCCAGAGGTTCTTGCGTTTCTCACGCAGTGCTAAAATCGTATCCATTGTTGTCCTCCTTAATGAATGAGCAATGCCAGCCGTTTTTCTAAGGATGCGGCTGGCACTTTATGAATCGGTTCATGGGGTTTCAGTTTTTGTACCAACGAATTGGTAACAGTTACTGGCGTATAAATCATGGCTTCCGGCTGCTCTCCATTGTCCTTCTTCTGGTCGAACAGGATTTCATCGGCAAAGCCAAGTTCCACGGCCTTCTTCGCGTTGAGCCAGGTCTCGTCATCCATCATGTGCGAAATCTTCGTGCGGGCCAGGCCGCTCTTGATTTCGTAGGCGTTGATGATGCTCTCCTTGACTTCGCTCAGCATGCCGATGGTCTTTTCCATCTCTGCCTGGTCGCCATAGGCCAGGGTCGCCGGATTGTGGATCATCAGCATGGCCACAGGCGACATACAGACCTTGGTCCCGGCCATAGCGATGACGGAAGCTGCCGAAGCAGCTAGGCCGTCAATCTTGACGGTGACGTTCCCCGGATAATCCATGAGCAGGTTATAGATTTGTGCGGCGGCAAAGCAGTCCCCACCCGGGCTGTTGATCCAGAGCGTGATGTCACCGCTGCCTGCGTTCAGTTCATCTTTGAATGCCTTCGGCGTCACTTCATCACCCCACCAGGTTTCGTCGGAAATCTGGCCGTCCAGGTAGAGCGTGCGATTACTGCCGAAAGAATCCGGTGCTTCGTTGGTCACCCACTTCCAAAATTTATGTTTCATTCGTTTCTCCCTTCTGGGCAAAGGCCCCGGCGTCCTTGAGCTTCGTCATGCTGCCATTGACAAGGTATAGATTACCGCCTTCTTCATCCGGCACGGGATTCATGTCTTCCATCTCCCGGATGTCGTTGGCGGACAGCCAGCCGTTCTGCCGGCCGATGCTGTAGCCTGTCATGCGGCTCTCATAGTCGCCGCGCATGAGACCGTTCACGTTGAACTTGAGGAAATACTGTTTCTTCTCTTCCGGCAGGAACAGGGCTTTCTGCATGGCCTGTTCCCAGCGGATGACCCATGGATCCAGCGTATACTTCACGAATTCCATGGACTGCTGCTCGATATTATTGAAGGAACTTTTCTCCAGGTCGCCGATCATGTGCGGCGGGATGCGGTAGAGTCGGGCAATCTCATCGAGCTGGAACTTCCGCGTCTCCAGAAACTGTGCTTCTTCCGGCGGGATGCCGATCTGCTGGTACTTCATGCCTTCTTCCAGCACAGCCACCTTGTGGGCATTGCCCGTCCCCCGGTAGACGGCATTCCACGAATCCCGGACTTTGGCCGGATCCTTCAGAACGCCCGGATGCTCCAGCACCCCGCTGGGGCTGGCCCCGTTAGCAAAGAAAGAGGCACCGTATTCCTCACAGGCCATGGTCATGCCCACGGCATTGCGGGCCATGGCAATCGGCGAATAACCGACCAGGCCGTCAAACCCAAGGCCGGGGATATGCAGCACTTCTTCCTTCTGGAGTGCCACTTGCCCGTACGGCTTGATGTTCGGATTCTCATCTCCTGTCTTGGTATACAGATAAAAAATCTTTCCCCGGTCATCCCGGCAGACGGCCATCTTGTCCGGCCTGAGCGGGTATAGTCCCTGTACCCGCCCTAACCGGTCACGGATAATCTGGGCGTAAGCATTGCCCCAGATGAGCAAATGACTCATAAGAGTCTCCCGAAAGATGAACGATGTCATCTCCGGGTTCGGCTCATCATGAAGCAGATGGTACAGCGGATGATCATAGACCCGCTCCTTGCCGCCAGGCGTGTAACGGTACAGCTGGAGCGGCAGGGCTGCTAGGGTTTCCGCCAGGATGCGGACGCAGGCATACACCGCCGTCGTCTGCATGGCCGTGAACTCGTTCACCGTCTTGCCGCTCGTTGACGGGCCGAACAGGTAACGGAAATCCGTGCCGATATAATAGTTCTGCGGCTTGTCCCGGGTACGGAACAGGCTGGATAAAAATGGGATTTGCATGAAAACCTCCTGAAAAGGGATACTTAACCTAGTAATTGATAGTTTACAAACACGTTTTATTATTGGTAAACTATTTTCATAATAGTAAATCTCAGAAAGGAAATGAGCGCTCATGGGCAGAATAACTATTGAAAAAAATACGGTGCAAGAAACATTAATCATTCCCCTCTATGCCAGGAAACTTGGCAATGAACTCTTCCCTCACATTCTCCTAGACCCTTATGCGGATGACGTAATCAGACATCTGAATTACGATTTTTCTGCGCTTGATAAAAAGAAAGGTTCTTTTGTTTGGAAGTTTGGTGCCTTAGAAGGTATTCTTCGAAGCAAAGCTATTCTTTATGAGATGCAAGACTATCTATCTTCCCATCCAGATGCGGCTGTTGTGAATATGGGATGCGGATTAGATCAGACCCCTCGCTTAGGAGATAACGGAAGAATGAATCTATACAATATTGACAGGAAAGACATTATTTCCATACGAAATTCGCTTCTTCCCCCTATTGGCCGAGAAATCAATATCGCGGCTGATTTAAATGATGATACTTGGACTCAATACATTGATGTATTTCAAGGAGTTTTCCTGTTTGCAGCCGGAGTGTTTATGTATCTCAGAGAAAAAGAGGTACATCAACTTATTCTGAGGCTAAAGGGTGCCTTTCCCCACGGTTGCCTCGTATTTGATACTATCGGCAGCTTCGGTATAAAGGTACTGATGAAGAGAACATTGAAAACAATGGGAATACATGGCATAAAGGGAATGTTCTACTGCAATAACCCACTTCATGACCTAAGATTGGACGACGACATTAAGGTATCTGTACGAAAATACCTGACAGGCTATGTTGACCTGAAAAAGGAAGGCATCTCTCCACTTTTAAGGGGAATGGCGTATCTTTTCGATTGGGTGTTCAGAATGAACATCTGCCAAATTATCTGGTAATAAAAATCAAAAAGCAATAACACCCCGTTCGTCATAGACACTGCCGCTGCCTATCCCGTTGCGGATGCAGCGGTCCAGTGCCATGATGGACGCCACAATTCCGTCGATTTTTTCGACGGATTTTTCTTTGTCCGGCTTGATGTTCCCCGCCGGATCCTGCCGCATGACGACGTTGCCGGCCATCCATTTGAGGACGGGATTGCCGCCATGGAGGATGTTCCCTTCCATCAAGAGCTTGAACAGCTCCTTCGATGGTGGCGACATATCCTTGAATCCCTGGCCGAAAGGCACCATGGTAAAGCCCATGTCTTCCAGGTTCTGCACCATCTGGGTGGCGTTCCACCTGTCGTAAGCGATTTCCCGGATATTATAGGTTTCTCCTAAACGTTCGATGAACTTCTCGATGAAACCATAATGGATGACGTTCCCTTCCGTTGTCTGGATGAAGCCCTGCTTCTGCCAGACGTCGTATAGGACATGGTCCCGGCGGCACCGCAGTTCCAGCGTGTCTTCCGGCAGCCAGAAGAACGGCAGCAGGATGTATTTCTCGTCATCGCTCCGTGGCGGGAAAGCCAGAACCAGGGCCGTGATATCCGACGTACTGGACAAGTCCAGCCCGCCGTAGCACATCCGTCCCCGCAGGAAATCCCGGTCAATGGGAAGATTCCCCTTGTCGTAGACCTGTTCCAGTATCCAGCGGATGCTGGCCGAAGTCCAGATATTGAGCCGGAGCTGCTTGAAGACATTCTCCTCCGCCGGATTTTCGACGGCATTCCGATAGGCTTCCCGGACGCGGTCAATCTGTATGGTGTGGCCCAGTGACGGGTTCGCCTTGTACCAGTTCGCTTCGTCCGTCCAGTCTTCCTCATGCTCCAGGCCATAGACCACGGGGTAAAAGGTGGCATCCTTCTTCCGGCCCGCCATCAGGTCCAGGGCTTTGGTATGCAGTTCGTAGCAGATGCTGTTCTTGTCATTGCCCGCTGTGGTGATGATGAAAAAGAGCGGCTGTTCCCTTGCATCGCCGGATCCTTTGGTCAGGACATCGTAGAGCTTCCGGTTCGGCTGGGCGTGGATTTCGTCAAAGACCAGGCCCGACACATTGAGGCCGTGCTTGGTCCCGGTTTCTGCCGACAGCACCTGGTAAAAACCGGCATTACGGTAATTGATGATGCGCTTCCCTGCCGTCCGGATTTTGGAGCGGCGCATCAGGGCCGGACTCATCTCGACCATCTGCCGTGCCACATCAAAGACGATGGACGCCTGATTACGGTCACAGGCCGCGCCGTACACTTCGGCGCTCGGTTCATTATCGGCATAAAGAAGGTACAAAGCGATAGCGGCAGCCAGCTCGCTCTTCCCGTTCTTCTTTGGAATCTCTATATAGGCCGTCAGAAACTGCCGTTTCCCGTTTTCCTTGATGATGCCGAAGAGATCACGCACAATCTGTTCCTGCCATGGCAGGAGCAGGAACGGCTGCCCGGCCCATTTGCCTTTGGTATGACAGAGATGTTCGATGAAGGCAACTGCCCTGTCGGCCTTGTCCTTGTCGTAATGGGAATCCGGCAGCATGAACGCTGACGGCTTATATACAAATGCCAAACTTGTCACCCCCTTAACAGCAGTTCCATTTCATCCGCTTCTTTTTCTGCCCCATTTTCTTCCCCAATCATGCGGCTCCGGGCTGACGGGGTCAGGCCAAACTGCTCACAGAATTTCAGCATGATCTTGAGGTTCGTCTGGGCGATGGACACTTGCGGCACCTGCTGCAGATAACCGTTCGGCGTCCGTACCATGTCGCCGTGCTGGGTAATGAATTCCTCAGCCCCTTTCCATCGGGCGTAGGCCTGGCAGTACCCGGCAAAGGCCATCATATCCAGGTTGGTCAGCATCCCCATCTCGGCGAGGACTTTCCCCAGCCGCTTCCATTCTTTCTTGGCGTCATCTTCCAGCCAGTCCGGGCAGCGCGGCAGTTTGCCCTTGGGCATGGGTTCTTTCTTATTGAGGGGACGGTGGCCGGGATTGCCTTCCAGCACCTTGAGCGCTGTCGGTTTCGGTTTTCTTCCTCGTACAGCCAAGCCATATACCTCCTTTCTGTAATAAAAAACAGCCCCGCAGGGCTGTCTGTATGTTGAGTTAGAATTTTTCCAGTTCGTCCGCCATGCGTTCCAGCCAGGAGCCGACTTCTTCGAGTCTGCTCAATTCAGCTCTGGGAAAACCGAAGGCTTTCGTCACAGTCTCTTCCCGCCCCCTCAGTACAGTCCTTCAAGGGCTTCGTATTCCCGTTCCAGACGGCTGAGATCCTGGCAGATGCACTGGAAGCGGAAACGGTTCTTGCAGGCCTGCCGTTCTTTCTCTAGCTTTCTGATTTTTTCCGCGCGTTCTTCTAAGACGTACCGGCTTGTGCCGTTCAACAGTTAATGGTAGTCCTTTTCAAACCTCGTCATCGCTGTTTCCCCGCTTTCTTGTGCTTCAGGTGTTTTCCCTTTTGGTATGTATATATATATCACTCTGAACGCACATAATAGCAAGTCATTTATCCGATATTCATGCACTTTATTCGATGACTTTCCATTCATCGGCTCCGGGTATCAGCCCAAGACTGCTACCCGTATCCCACTGTACATGGATGGTCCCGGCATCATCGACGAACTGGACGGTGCCTTCCGTTCCCTTAGGCGGGGCTTGCCTGTCATCCATGGCGATAAGCCGGACCCGCGTTCCTTCCATCCGTTCCCGGCTGTGCCGCAGGCCGGCCCGCAGGATGGACAGGTCGAAACCGAACCTGCGGTAATCCCGCTCCATGTTCTGATAATACCAGTCCTCCGGAATGCCGAACCGCCGGTCTTCGTGCATGATGTACACAAGACCGCTGATGATGCCGTCATCTGTTTCCACATCCACTTCTTTTTTATAATAGAACCGCGGGAAGCCTTCATAGGCATCGAGCCGCCGTTCATCCGCCGGAGAAATGCACCAGAAAACAACCGGCACGAAGGCATCCGCCTTCTTCTCGATCGTGGCGTAACATCCTGTCAGAGAACCTTTGAAGATAAGTTCATAGCCCCGGATTCGGCCCGTTCCTGCAAGAACGGCGTCCGGACACCGTCTTGCCATCTGTCCTTCACTCATGTTGCTGCCGTAGGCAATGTAGATTCTTTGTTTCATCGCTCTCATCCTTTCTGAAGGGATTGCCCTTCTACCACCCCAAGGGCAGCCGAAGCTGCCCGTAAGGCCATCCCCTTCAAGCGGCGGCATTGCGCCATGCGGAATTGCCTGTGAGGTGTTTCAAGAAGTGGAGCCGGCAGGTCTTGAACTCGTCACCGATGAGTCCGAGCCGGAGCATCCAGCAGCGGAAGGCGTATTTCTCATTGTCCGTTTCGGTCTTCCGGGCCGAGGCTTTCTTCTGGGCCAGGGCCTGATGAGCGACGGCCAGGCAGAACTGAATGTATGCCTTGATTTCCCCGGCGTGGAGTGTCCCGTTGAAAAGCCGGAACTCGACGGTCCCTTTGGTGAAGGTGGCATGCAGGTTCAGCCCGTGGTAGCGGGTGCTGTTGTAATGATGGTTCCGTCCGTAAGGGGCTTCCTGATACCAGAGGTCGGCGATGCCGTCCAGCGTGTCCGGCTTTTTCCGATTGAGGTCCTTCAGGAAGGTGGTGTTCGTTTTCCGGCAGTATCGGCTTTCCCGCGAGGGGTTGATCTGGAGGGCGCGGTAAATCATGTCTTCCTTGCTCGCCATAATGTTCACCAGGTTCCGCAGGGTCTTTGCCGTGAAGCGTTCGGCCCCGACGTGGATGTGGATGCCGCAGGACTTATTGGCAAAGGCCCCGGCCTTGCGTAGCATCCGCACCAGTTCCTGCAGCTTCGGGATGTCTTCGTAGGAAAGAATGGGGCTGACTACTTCCGTGCGGTAGAAGCTGGAAGCATCTGTAATGTTTCCGTTCACCTTCTTCTGTGGAACCAGGCTGGAGTCGTTCATGGCTTTCCATTTCCGTCCCTGTTCATCCCTTGCGGTGTAGGTATCGTAGGCTCCGCCTTCGTGCCGGCTTTCCGTACCGAAGAAGCGGGCCATGAGGCTGGCGGCCCGGCTTCTCGTAATCCCTGTCATTTCCATTTCGATGCCAAAGTGCAGTGTTTTCATAATTCTCTCTGTCCCTTCTATGTGTGCGTGTGTTCTTTCGGTACACTATATATCACTCTAAAGGCACACAATAGCAAGTCATTTTGAGAATAATTATGAATTAAATCGAAAATCTATGGGTTCCGCTGCCGGCGTTCCTTCTGCTTTATGGCATGAGCCTTGGCTTCTTCTTCCGTGCGGAAGGCACTCCATCCCTTCAGGCCTTTCAGCAGGGCCATGCGCGATTCGTGGCTGGCCTTGGTCCCCATGCCGATGCGCAGGAGCCACATCCGCAGGTAGTACTTCTCGTTTTCAGGCTTCCGTGTGTCAGCCTGAACCCGTTTCGCTTTTTTCGCTGCGCTGACCATGAAGGCCGCCAGTTCAATCAGTGCGCGGTTCTTCACGGCATTGCCGGTTGCGGCAATGCAGAATGTCACCGTATCTACCGCAATCCAGAAGCCCCGCCCTTCCTTGCGATAGTTCTGATAGATGGCAAAGAAGGAAGTCTGGTCGGTACCAGGTTCTTCTTTCAAGTCTTCCACCAGCCTGTCCGGCACATGGATGTTTTCATGTCCTGCCGCCCGGTTCAGCAGGTACTGCTGGGCGTGGAGCATGAAGACCAGATTGCGGAGCTGCGCACCGTCCATGCCATCAATGGGAACCTTGATTTCCATCCTGTCCTGATGCGGCAGTGCGTCCAATCCTGGCGTTTCATCCTGCTCCAGCGGCTCTTGCGACACTTCGGGTTCCGTTCCTTCTGCCGGTTCTGGCTGCGGAAGGATGCCTGCTTCCTGTAGGAAAGCCGTGATGGCGGCTTCTGTCTTTTCATCATCGCATTCGATATCGCCGCTGCGAAGGATGCGGAACCCCCGCCCTTCGTAGGCAAAGGCCGGCGTCCCCGTATAACGGAGCTTTTCGTTATGGTTGAATGGAATCAGCCTTCTAGCCAGTTCCTTGCGGTCGTTCAGGTTCGTCTGGATTGTCATGATCTATGTACCTCCTTGTTTTGCTAGTACATATATCACTCTGAACGCCGATAATAGCAAGTCATTTTTGCACTTTATCATAAGGAATTTTCTCATTTCCACGCAGTACAAACACACCTTCACTCCCGCACTCGCTGATATACCGCTTCACGATGACGTCGACGAATTTCTCGTCCAGCTCGATGCCGTAACAGATGCGGCCCGTCTGCTGGCAGGCCATGAGCGTCGATCCGGAGCCGAGGAACGGGTCCAGGATGATGCAGTGGCTCATAGAGGAATTCTGTATAGGATAGGCCATGAGAGCTACAGGCTTCATAGTCGGATGTTCCTTGCTGGCTTTCGGCCGGTCGTATTCCCAGATGGTCGTCTGCTTGCGATCAGAATACCATTGATGCCTGCCATTCAGCTTCCAGCCAAAAAGACACGGTTCATGCTGCCATTGGTACGGGCTTCGGCCCAGTACCAGGGCGTTCTTCTTCCAGATGCAGCAGCCAGACAGGTAGAAGCCCGCGTCCTTGAATGCCTTCCGGAAGTTCAGCCCCTGGGTATCGGCGTGGAATACATAGATGGAAGCATCCTGCTCCATGTTCTGTTCCATATTGACGAAGGCCGCAAAAAGGAACTGGTAGAACTTGTCATCCGGCATATTATCGTTCTTGATCTTGCCAGCTGTTTCTTCCACATCGACGTTATACGGCGGGTCCGTCAGCACCATGTTTACCTTCTTCCCGGCCATCAGGCGTTCATAGGTTTCCGGCAAAGTGGCATCGCCGCAGATGACGCGGTGATCATCCAGGAGCCAGATATCTCCGGCTTTGGCGACGGTCGGCTTTTCCAGTTCGCCTTCCACATCGAAGTCATCTTCTTTGATTTTCTTGTTGTATACTTTCGAGAAGAGCTGCTCGACCTCGGGTGCTTCAAAGCCCGTCAGGTCGACGTTGAAGTCGACGCTCTGCAAATCGACGATAAGGTCAGCCAAGAGCTGTTCGTTCCAGGCACCTGTGATTTTGTTGAGCGCAATGTTGAGCGCCTTGACCTTATGCTCATCCTCGATATGGACAACGACACACTGGACTTCTTCGTAACCCAGATTCTTCAGTACGGTCAAACGCTGATGCCCGCCGATGACCGTCATGTCGTAATTGACGATGATGGGTTCCACATAGCCAAACTCCTGAATGGACTTCTTGATTTTCTCGTATTCCTTGTCGCCAGGCTTCAGCTGCTTCCTGGGGTTATATGCCGCAGGCTTCAGCTGGCCGATGGGCAGCATCTTCCATTCCATATCCGATGTCTTCACACGCTTGCTCCTCTCTGAAGGCAGCCGCCACCGCCCGGCCATAGCCGGCGAGGTGGTGCCACCTACAATAATTCCGTACGCTGTCCCGTGACAGCTTGGTCTTCCTGGCGATGGCTTTGTAGCCCATCCCCTGCTTCCGCATGGCTTCTATCTGCTGGCGCTGGCAGTCGTTCATGACAGGCTCCTTTCACACAACAAAAAAGCCCCGGGCCAGCCGGCCTGGAGCAGATGATTCGATTTTAGATGCCGGGTATCCCCCCTTACGAATTTCGCGTTTTTTCACGTTTGAGGGGGCGGCGGTCATGGACGGAAGGGCTGCAGAGATTTGCATCCCCCCCCCGCCTATTGTAAAATGACCGTCTTTGTAATAAACTAATATTAGTTTATTAATTGTTAATCGCGGAGGTGCATAATATGGCAGATGAAAAAATGAAAAAAGCTTTTTTACATGTTCCAAATCTTACTGAGCAAAAGGGGATAGTAATTAAAAAGGCTTTAGAAGAAGCGTCTTCCAAAGGTCTGACTGATGTAAAAGGGTATTTTGATAATAATACTCTTGAAATGCAAGGGAAAGATAATACCGGAGCCACGGTTGTCTTATCTCATGAATTTGTAGGTACCGGAGAAAACTTTAATGGCTCTAGATATCCTAGACATCACAGCCAACAGGAATTGGAATATAATTGCAATGAGCTTTATGACGCAGGATATAAGCAAGTTCAAATTGCTAAAAAACTTGGAATTTCTCAATCCCGCGTGTCACAAATTTTACACAAAAAATAAATTCAGTATCTGTACTCGATGTCCCGGTCTTCGGTCATCGTCTTATGGTCATGGCAGCTCTTGCAAAGGGGCTGCCAGTTCTTCTCATCCCAGAACAAATCCGGGTCGCCGCGATGCGGTTTGATATGGTCAACGACGGTCGCCGGGACGAGCCGTCCTTTTTCCTTGCAGCGGACGCACCAGGGGTGGCGTTTCAGGAAAAACCTCCTGGCTTTCTGCCACTCTCTCCCGTAGCCACGCAGCCCCACGCTCTTCCGTTCGCCCTGGCACTTCTGTTCATGTTCGTCACAATATTTTCTCCCATACGGCACCAGCCTTGGGCATCCCGGATACTTGCACGGTGTCTGCGGTCTTCTTGGCATTCGTATCATCTCCGGCATCAAAAAAGGACCGACGGCTTCAAGCCTCGGTCCTTATCTTTTTCTTGCTGATTATAGTATATCTTACAGAAGTCAGTGACATCAAGTGCTGCTTTAGTGACATTTAGTGACATTCTCCAGGAATCTCGATGTGTTTCAGGGCTTCGTCATGCAGGCGGTACACCTGGCGGATATGAAGTCCGAGGGCATCGGCAATGGATGCCCAGTCCTTGAAAGCCAGGTAGCGGAGTTCCAGGATGACCCGTTCCCGGGCATCCGGCACCCGGCTGACAGCCTTCATGATGTCGGCCTTGAGTTCGACCAGGACGTCGATGGCTTCATCCACTTCCTGTTCCATATCCATCATGCGGGCAATGGTTTCTTCCAGACGGTGCGGATTGGGTGTCCCGCTTGGCGGCACCGGGCTGAGTGTCGATGACGCCTTGATAGCCAGCTGCCGCAAAGACGATACCTGCTCCAGCTTGCTGTCTATCTGTATGTTGATGTTCCGTGCCTGTTCCAGGTACGCCTTGGCTTCCATACGCTTTTCTTCTCCTTCTGTTTCCTGTTTCATAGTATACCCCCATTTTCTGCTTCCGTCATGCCCAGGTCAGCCTTTACGGCTTCAATCAGTGCGGCCTGGGTTCCGTTTTTGTGTTTCAAGACATTCAGGATGCGTTCATCAATCGTGTCCTTGGCTACGATGTGCTGTATGATAACCGTCTTGTCCGCCTGCCCCTGCCGCCAGAGCCGGGCGTTGGTCTGCTGGTACAGCTCCAGGCTCCAGGTCAGGCCGAACCAGATCAGGATGGAACCGCCCTGCTGCAGGTTCAGGCCGTGTCCGGCAGAGGCCGGATGGATGAGGGCCACAGGTATCTTTCCTGCGTTCCAGTCGGCGAAATCCTGCGGCTCCTTCAGTTTCCTGGCTTCCATCCGCTCCCGGATGCGGGCCTTATCGTGCTTGAACCAGTACGCCACCAGGACTGGCTTGCCGTTGGCACTTTCCACCAGGTCTTCCAGGACATCCAGCTTCCGGTCATGGATGGCCGCCACGTCCTTGCCATCGGTATAAATCGCGCCATTCGCCATCTGCGAAAGCTTCAGGGTAAGCGACGCGGCATTGGCAGAGGTGACCTCGCCGCCTGGAAGCTCCAGTACCAGGGACTTCTTCAGTTCGTCATACCGTTCCTTCTCCTTTTCACTCAGTCTGACTTCCTTCGCTACGCTCACCAATTCCGGCATCTCCAGATAATCTGTTGCCTTCATGGACACAGTGATGTCGGCAATCTGGTGATAGATGGCTTCTTCCGCTCCCGGCAGTGGCTTGTAGGAATACACCACCATGCCGTTGCGTTTGTCCGGCTGGAAGTAGAGGTTCCGGTACTGGCTGATATATCTTCCCAGACGCTCTCCCATATCCAGGATGCGGAACTCAGCCCAGAGGTCCATCAAGCCATTGCCGCTGGGCGTCCCTGTAAGGCCGACGATGCGTTTCACTTTAGGACGCAGGGCCTTCATGGCACGGAACCGCTTCGACTGGTGGTTCTTGAAACTCGACAGCTCGTCCAGGACGACCATATCGAAATCCAGGCGGCTGTTCTCATAGAGCCAGGCCAGGTTCTCGCGGTTCACGATATAGATATCCGCATCCTGCTGCAAAGCCCGCCGCCGTTCTGCCACGGTTCCCACGACCACACTGCATGTCAGCTCTTTCAGGTGATCCCACTTCCTGAGTTCATCCGGCCAGGTGTCTCTCGCCACCCGCAGCGGAGCTACCACCAGCACCCGCTTAACTTCAAAGGCATCATACATGAGGTCACGGATGGCCGTCAGCGTTGTCACCGTCTTGCCAAGGCCCATGTCTAGGAACAGGGCTGTAATGGGATGGGACTTGATGTATTCGATGGCGTATTTCTGATAATCATGCGGCATGAACTTCATGCACCTCTGCCCCCTTTCCCATCAGGCATGTGGGCGATAGCCTTCAGGACTGCGGGAATATCCTCCATGGCATCCAGGACGAATACCTGGTAGCCCAGCCGTCGCAACATGGCATGGCGCTTCAGCTGCAGCGGCCTTGGCTTCTGCCCCGGCGCCTTTACTTCCACAAAGCCCATCTTCCCATCAGCCAATAGAATCAAGCGGTCCGGCATACCTGCAAATGATGGCGAAACAAGCTTCACTGCCTTACCGCCAGCCTTCTTCGTTTCCATCACCAGGTGGTGTTCGATTACTTTTTCTCGCATATTACTCACCTCTTTTTTATAGGGGTGCAGGTCGGTGAAGGTCGTTTCATAAACTTCCCTTAAAGACATTTTTTCTATTTTTCAGCCCTAAAGGGGGTTTATATATTGACCTGCACCGACCTGCACCCTTCCCTTTTTCTTACAGGAAATCTGTGACTTTCAGCTTCAGCCCATAAATGAAACACCCGGCTTTCCGCTTACGCCTGTCAAACCCAGTTTTCTCTAATGCTCCGTAAAAATCCGTCGTACTGCGGGTATACTCGTTCATCTGCTGGCAGTACAGCCGATAGGCTGTATAAAGTTCCCCGGACTTTTCCTGGCATGATGGATCCACATCACAGCAGTCTTCCAGGAAATGGCGGAGCCAGTCATTCTGCCCGCGGTACTCCTGGATAGCATCCCGCACACATTTCGGCATAGTCAGATGGTACTTACCGGCAATGACCTTCTCCGCCCCTTCGATGATCCAGCGCAGGATAGCGGGGCCAGCCGTTTCCACCAGATAATCCGCATAGTTCTTGATTTCGCCATGGCCTTCAAACTGCGCCTTGAAGGGGATGACGATAAGCCGACGCCATGTCCCCTCATCACTGGCCCCGACGCGGGGCAGATGGTTGGTATACAGGACCAGCGTATGGGTCGGCACAAAGGTAAACGGCGTCTTGTATTTCTTTTCGCCGCCGACTTCATCTGTCGAGCAGAGCTGCTTCAGGACGGAAGTGGAAAGCCGGACACCTTCTTCCATCTCGGCCGCGATGACCATACGCTTGCCCTTGAGTTCCGCCATTTCCGGCTTGATGTTCCGCTTGCAGTTCGCCGTCAGGGCATCGGCAGAGATGCCGCCGCAATAGCTTCCCAGCACCCGGGCAATGGAGTTCCAGTACGTAGACTTCCCGTTCCGTCCATCGCCATAGGCAATGACCAGGGCTTCCACGTACACTTTGCCAATGGCCATGAGCCCGCAGATTTCCTGGGCGTAATCAATCAGCTCCTGGTCGCCCGTAAAAAACTCGCCCAGGGCCTGCTGCCAGACCGCTTCCCCTTCCTCTCCGGGATTGACAGCAGTACATTTGGTAATATAATCTTCCGGACGATGATCCCGCCTGCCCGCCATCCCCTGCCGCAGGTCGTACGTAAACGAAGGCGTGTTGAGCAGGAATTCATCTGCATCCAGAGCCTGGATGGGAATGAGCAGCATCGGCTTCAGGGCCTGCAGGGCCGAAATGATGTAGCGCATGTCCCGCCGCTTCATGACAAAGGCATAATATGCCAAAGCCGCCTGGTAGGACTGGAAGGCTTTCTGCTGACTGCCTTCGATGACTTTCTCCAGCATCCGGCCGCCTTTGTCGATGAGTTCTGCCGCAACGCCCAGTTCCTGCAGTTCCTTCCTGCCAGCTTCCATCTGGTCCCTGGCATCTGCCAGCTGCAGTTCCAGGAATTCTTCCGCTGCACCGATGGCTTCCTGATGGGATTCGGCCCAATAGATGCCGTTGTACCGCAGGAAATCGGTACTTTCCGTATACCGCAGCTCATCGCCATATTCCCGTTTCAGCACTTTGGCCTGGCCGATATCCGAGTAGTCTTCCGGCTTCAGGCTGCCTCGGCTGGAAAAATCGTTATTGTACTGGTCCGGACTGACGTACCCGTCTTGCCTGGCAATGCGTTCACCAAAACGCACAGCGCTCTGCCAGATTTTATTGAGTTCCGCATCAGCAAGCGGCGGGTCGCATTTTTCGGCCTCTTCAAGAAAAATGGAGTAGGCCCGCTCTGTTGCTCCGTACCGTTTGATGACCCGGCCGGCAAAGCGGCTCATGGTATTATTGCGCTGTCCCTGGGGAATGGTCCTCTGCTTATCCGTCTGGATTGATAAGAACTGGGCAATCGTCTCCGGCCCGTTCTGCCAAAGAACAGCATCGGCGAAACAACCATAGATGAATCGTGCCGAATCTAGGGCCGCATCATCAAAAAAAGGAAATCGTTCATAGACGACATGTTTCAGCGCAGTATAGGCTGATTCCCGCGCTATAGGGAGAATGGGAAAATAGGCATGGAACCGCGGCCTGGCGCACTTGCCGTCCTTGGGCTTCATGTGATTCCGGGAAGGAACCACCACTGCCGCTACGCCTGGTAGCATGGAAATCAGTTTCTCACCCGTGATCCATTCCCCTGGATTCTCCGTATGTGTGTTGTCACAATCCATGACAATGACATCTGATAACAGGAAGTTACCCCGACTCCGATAATTATCCTTAAAAGCTGCGCATACATGATCAAAGGCCACTGCACTTTTAAGTGTTTCCGCATCCTGGATAACCTTCTGTTCCGGATAGTGGCAGTTTGATTCTTCCCCCGCTACATGAGCGGTATATAATGTGAAGTTCATTGTGGTACCTCCTCAAAGGAATTTGTGAAAAAACGCAGTCTGTAATTCTTCCATCGGGCTCTTCTGATTTCCGCATCCATGCCAGGGGAAATGATATCGCCGAACACCCATACTTCCCGGCACAAGCTCATAAGTACATTGCCAAAGTGCAGGCCTAACTCCCGTTCCATCGGGTTAGTGTCATCCAGGAACTGCGTGAACAGGAGATGTGGGGCTATGGGAATACAGCCCTGTTCAAAAGCAAACCGAGAATACCGCCGAGCGTTTTTTACGTTCCCGGCGATATTTCCTGAATACGGCGAACAAATGTAAACCAGTGGCCGATACGCCCTGACCGTTTTCTGTTCACTGTCGATAAGCGCTAATGCATCGTGTAGAGTCAGATCTTTGTAGTGTTCGTGATTAAATATCGTCACACCCGCACCTCCCTCGCTCAATGAGCGGGAAATTCCCCTCTGCAGTCATCAACTGATAAATGAACAGCCGCCCTTTTTGCGTCCAGTATGTGCAGATGCGGTTATGCGAAACTCCGTTTCTATCAGGGACGTTGAATGTCTTTGTACTAGTGTAACCCAGCGGAGCATATTCCTGGTAGAGAAGCCAGATGTTGCCCTGCTTATACTGGATGCCCCGTTCGTGGAGCCAATTGTTCAGTCGTTGGGCCGACCAGCCGTAATCCTTGGCGATGACCGAGGTCTTAACTAGGTCTTTGCACTGGAGGACCAAGTCATAGTAAGATGCCTTGGGCTGAAGTTCAGCAATCTGCTGCTGTTGAGCAGCTGCCAGAAGTTCCATGGATCTGCGATGTTCTCGTTCTTCCTTGAGTCTGGTGAGTACAGCGATAGCCAAATCCGGATTATTGAGGATAGCATCCGTTGCATATAACCCTGTTCTGCGAATGGACGGAATCACTTCATGAGCCACCCATCTCTTAAAGGTTCTTGCTTCTGGTTTACGGCTTCCAAGAATCAGCGTATACAACCCTGGTTCATTGACGACCCTCTTTTCCGGATTTCCCGGAATACCCTCGGTTAAAACTAGGGTATTTTTTTCGTCATCATCCAGTCTCGACAATGCATCACTCGGATTTCCGATATCCAGAATCCGGCACACATCGGCGGCTACAAACCATGGCTCGCCGTTCACGATGGCCGTACGCACGTTCATTCCGTTGTAAATAAAGTTTTCCATTGTAGTCATTTTGATGACCTCCTCTGATGTAATTTGGAGTTGCCCCCTATTTACTAGCCACGGCAAATCGTCAAATCTGACGGTCCGCAAAAATTTCTTTCAATCTTTTTTTAGCCCGTTTCAAAAATTGGGTAATGTTGTTTTCATTGACGCCGATTCTTCTGGCATAATCTCGAATGGATTCCCCATTGACGTAAACAGCAATGACAGCATCAGCCCACTTGGGTTTCTTTGCTAGTGCTTTTTTCACATCACTGCAAACAGCGTCATATAATTCTCGTTTCTCCAGCCATCTTGCGTAACCGGTATCTTCCAGGCAATCCAATCCATCAGTATCATCTGCATCCTGGTCATCTTTCCGGCTTGGCTTTGGAGGGATACCGCGATGACGCGCCATTGTATGCCAGTTGTTGTAGTCCGGCCGATTCAGGAGCGTATCCACCGCGTCCTGCACTCGTTTTTCTCTGTCTTCTATTGGGTCATCCGATTCCACTGAAATGTTCAACCAACCTTCCATTTCACACAATTCGATTTCAAGTTCCTGAAACGTATTTTCATATCTTAACTTCAACTTCATGATTTGCCTCCTCGCCAGAGAAAGCACGATCTTCGGCAAGATATGAAAAACAGGTCTGTGCAGAGATACACAGACCCGTCTGGAGCCAGAAAGAGCGCACAGCAAAGGAAGGGTATCTCTCACAGATTCCTCCTAACCTAATGAGTTGGAAAAAATCTGTATTTGATATCCTGCCTAGATCGCGCGCTCTACGGCATGATTTTCAATTTTTTACGTGGGGAGCGACCCCGGTTTATGATGATTTATTGATGCAATTCACTTCCTATACCAAACCCACCACATCCTTTCACAACATGTCTTTTACCGTCTGATTTTATTATTGCAGGTTTTTAAATTTCATGATCAACTCGTAGAGTTGACTTAAAAATTCAGTATTTATCAGCGTTTTGTCATTTTAGGCATAAAAAAAAGACCCTAAAAAGGGTCTAAAGTCAACTTGTTGGGTTTTTTATTTTTCAAAATTCTTTTATTGTGCTACCCAACTCCTTCATTTTTCGTTTCTGCAGTATCAAATTAAAGTTATCAATCGTGATTTTAGGGAAGTTTGACAAAATTGTATAATATGTTTTGTATGGCTCCTGATACGGTGAAACATTATTTACGGATTTTTTGAACAACATTTCTACAATAGGTAACTTTAACTGAAGCGCTACACATATTGCCATCAAGACATCTGTTCCCATATTGGAATATTCGCCGCGCCGAATCCTTCCTAAATAATCTTTGTGCAAAAGCGTTTCTTCATTAAATTGTTCTGGTGTCCAATGACGGCTATGTATGGCAAACCACAAACATTCACAAAGAGTTGTATATGGATTGCTCGCCATTTGCACTAAAGTACGTTCTTCAGATGTTTCCTCAAACATAGCATCGATTGCACTTTGAACGGCTTCGTCAGAATCAATTTTACTAAGGGCCGTCTGTGCTTCAGGATGAAAAGCCAAAATTCTAGCATCTATTTCTTCCCCACTGTATAAAAAGGCCTGCCCCAAATCTTCCCGTAAATGCGGATAATCAATATACTTTTGTGCCCGAATATTGATCACACACTTTTCAAGATGTTTCTTAGCATTTGCGGTCAGATGTGGAACTCCGTCTTTTATGGCAACATACTTAGTGAGGGCGATAACGAAATAGCCATCTGCAAATATGAACCGGCCGCTGTTCAGCCACTTTTGCAAGTCTTCATTTGCTAAAACAAGAGCCCCCGCTTCAACTTCCGTAAGTCTTACAAAATCTTTGCTTTGGTTAATATCTGAAAAAACGGCATCAAAATCCGGCAGTTCACTCAGTATCTCCTTCAGCCCAACTTCCAGAAGTCGATATTTTACCGATATACGGGAAACAATAAAGAACTTACTGAGTTCTTCAATTAAAGTATCACAAGAACCCCATCTTGATTTCGCTTTTTCGGCATCCAGTAATTCTAATGCCTTTCGTGTAAACATGACCTTTGGCATTAACACACGAGGAGCCAGGCGATGCGCCTGCCATTCCAGCCAGCGAACTTCATTTGCTTTTGTATTGCTACCCGCTGATGGCTCATAAAAAGTTTCAGAACGGCGGCACATCATGGGAAATAGTTTTTCTTTGCTCCGTTTATTTTTAATAGCCAGAATTTCAAAATATTTTTTGTCTTTCTCCCAGTGGAGAACTTCGTGGATAAGTGTATTCCGTTTTGCGCCTTCTCCTCGAAAAGAGGCCGTTAAAGGATCCACTAAGATAGTTCCCGCCGGATACGCTTTGAGCACCATAGTCTGGGTGTCTTTATCATAGACTTTGACTTCTCCGTCCAACAGCATGCAGCATCCAAATATATCCAAATTTTCGGATAACTGAACTTTTTCTACCGTAAGACCTTCTTCTTTCAGAATCCGGTCTACCGGTATAGGCATTGGCTGAAGCAATGCCTCTGGACAATGGTGCATCAAATATTTTTCAGCATAATCATCCAATCGATTTTTCCCCAGTACCAATGCGCCTGTTTTTCGATTTATATCAAAGATATCACTCGGTGTCAGCTTCGTCATTAGCCTTATTTATCGCTCCTTTTTCCATGTAATCCAATGGCAATGCCGCCAGAATTTTTTTTGCCTCCCTCCACTGCGGGTAAAATTCCTCCACCAATGCTTGGAACCGATGTGTATGGTTTTCCTCCAGTAAATGTACCAGTTCATGCGTTATCACGTATTCCAGACACTCGACAGGCTTCTTTGCCAACTGTAAATTAATCCATATCCGGCGTTCAGGTATCTTACAGGTTCCCCATCGGGTATGCATGTTCTTGACGCGATATTCTGCTGCTTGGATACCCGTACGCTTTTCACATAGAGCAATTACCCCGCCCATGATTCGTTTGATTTCCTTACGGTACCATTCTGTAATGATTTTTTCTTTCTGTGCCTCCGTAGTTCCTTCCGGCACAGTCAGCACAAGCTTCGTCGGTGTTTTCTCTATACGTGATCTTTTGCCTTGGTATACTACCTGAAGCCTGTATGGCTTACCCCAGATATAATAAGACTCGCCGGATATATATTCTCTTTTGTTTTGTCGTGGCTGCCCCAGCATCTTTTCTCTTGTCTTTATAATCTCAGGCATCTTGCGCAGAACAAATAATCGAACGGATTCCGTTTTTGTATTCAACGGTACACTGACCGAAACCTCTCCATCCGGCGGAAATATCCGTAAATACCAATTTTTCAAATTTGCCTTCTTGATAATCATAACCGGCAAGCCGCCTATCACTACTTCCTCGCTATACATCGTACTCCTCCTGCCGGTTGGCCAAATCGAAAATTTCCAAGGCTTTTGCTTGTGCGACCTCACTGGTATATCCGTGGTCGAGCAATTTCTTACAAATATTCTTCTGGATTCTTCGCTGTTTTTGGAAATTCCCTTTCCACCCGGGCTGCAACGCATTCCGGATTGTTTCATCAATGATGAGGGTCAAATCTTCATCTTTATGAAAATACTCGAACAAAGCCATCCTGGCTACACTGGTCCTAATCTTTTCCGGATACTTATTTTTACGTTCAGGGTGTAGAATGGATTCAGCCAATTCTACTACCTGGCGCAAGTACTCCTCATAACTCATAGCCTCGATTTTGCGTTGCTGGATGACATCTTCCAGCATTTCAGACAGCTTGCCGTAATACTGCTTGTTGGAGCTCATCTTTTTCACGATTTCACGACGGAGGTTACCTTCGATTGTTGCTGTCTTGGCTTCCTGACTCCCTGGCAAATCTTTTATCAATTCTGCCGGTGTCGTGGTTTTTCCTTCAAGCAACAACTCTACCAAAGACATCTTTCCCAGTGCGCTGACCACCTTACTATCCTCCGCACGGATGTATGTATCCAGAATATACCGCATGTCAGCTTCATAAGGTTTGAGGTCTATATAATCACAACTGGCTAATTTAATCATTTCCTTGATTTGGTTATATCCAGCCAAACGCTGACGCACACGTTCAACATCTGATTCATCATATTTATAATCAGAAACCAGTCTGTCACAGCAATTGGCAAAGGAACGGGTAGCTGATGCGGTCAATGTGTACAGCGTATCCCGCTTCGCGCTTTTTTCCTGGTCTTCATCATCATCCGAACAGAAATATGATATATAGTCAGTATCTTCTTTTGGATCGGGCACATTTTCCAGCAATTCGCTCAAAGAATTCAGCGCTCCGTCCATTTCGGCCTTTGCTTCATCATATCGGTTTTTAATCAGCCCATCAACATCTTCTTTATCAAATCCATCAAATGCTTCGGAAGTATAATCAGCAACAGCGAGTTGTATATTGCGGAACAAATCCATATAATCCACGATATAGCCATAGTCTTTATCTTCGCCATCCGGTCGGTTGACACGACAAATGGCCTGGAAAAGGTCATGGTCACGCATCGACTTATCAATATACAGATAGGTTGCGCTCGGTGCGTCAAAACCTGTCAGAAGTTTGTTTACCACGATGAGAAGTTTCATCTGGCCCGGTTCTTTCTTGAATTTTTCTTTTGCCTCTGCCTCAAAATTGCTGACATCTTTTCCATTCAACATGCGCTCGTATACTCTTTTTTTATATTCCTCTTCATCCTCTTTCGTTAAATCAGACGTCGCCGTGCGTACGCTGGCAGTAGATGGCTCATATGACGTTACGACTGCGCACTTGGTGAAATTCATGCTCATGAAAATTTCCCAATAACGGCAGGCTTCATAAACGCTATTTGCCACCAACATAGCTGTACCCCTGTCATCACACAGTCGCGGTTTCAGACTCATATCGAAGACAATATCAGCGGCTATTTTTTCCAGTCGCTGCTTTGAGCTATACAGTTTATTGATGGATGTCCACCGTTGCTTTAGCTGTTGCCTGGCTCTTTCTGTCAGCCCTCTCGTCTTGTTTTCAAACCAGAGGTCTGCCTTTTCCTTACTTGATAAATCCTGATCAACATCCCTTGCTTCATATCGCAAATCAAGGACTACGCCATCTGCTACCCCTTCATCAAATTTATAGGTATGGATATATGTGCCAAAAATCTCTAAGCTGGATTTTTTATCTTTTTTTAGCAAAGGAGTCCCGGTAAAACCAATCAATACGGCATCCGGCATAATGGTTTTAACAGCTTCATGCAATTTCCCCGAGTTGGTACGATGGCATTCATCAATGAATGCTACAATGTTTCCCTTTGCCTTGAAGTCATGCGGTAGATTTTTCAGGAGTTCTTTTCGGTATTGATCGATATCCGCCTGTTCTCCAGCATTATGTCCATATTTGTGAATCAGGGAACAAACTATAGAGTCTTCGTTACTATTCAGGATATTCCGCAAATCTGCGCAGCTTTTCGCACGACGCACTTTTTCATCCACGTCAAAAAAGAGGCTTTCTATCTGATCATCCAATTCCTCCCGGTCCGTAATGATAACGACCCGGCTGTCCGCTATGTTCTCGATAATCCATTTAGTCAGCCAGACCATAATCAGTGATTTTCCAGACCCTTGGGTATTCCAAATAATGCCGCCTTCTTTATCCTGGATACGTTTGCGAGCCGCGATGTTGGCAAAGTATTGATTATGACGACATACTTTTTTGATGCCCGCATCAAAGATGACAAAATCGAAAATCAGCGAAAGGAACCGCTCTTTCTGGCATAACGAAATAATACCGTCTCTTAGGCGGTTTTCTGTCTTAGACTGCAGGTCTTTGATGGTCTTGGACAGTGAGTCTGTGGCTTTGGCATCTTCTTTCCACTTCAAGTAATACTTTTCCGGTGTGTTGATAGTGCCGTAACGCAGCCCTTCTCCTTCGTTGCCGGCAAAGAGGAATTGCGCTGTGCTGAAGAAATTCTGGATATTTTCCCGCTTCTGGTTCTGCAAGAGCTGGCGAATACCTTCGCCTACGCTGACACAGGAGCGCTTCAATTCAAAAATTCCCAGAGCAATACCATTAACATACAAAACCACGTCCGGCCGTTTATGCGTATTCCCGTCATAACGCAAAACAGACACTTCTTCTGCTACGGCAAAGTCATTTTTGTCAAAGTGTTTCCAGTCAATATAGTGTATGGTTGGTCGATTTCCCTTTTCGTCCCTTACTCCCTGCAAGCCATAGCGAAGCAAGGAGTATACATTCCGATTGACCTGGTACAGGGAATCCACCTGGTTGTTGGCCGTCTGCTCCAGTCGACTGATAGCTTGTTGAATCTGTCGCTTTGAATAGCCGCGGTCTTTCAAATTCTTTCGTAGAAGATCTGGTTTAATGGCCGTGTTATCTAAGTCTTCCAGATTGCCTATATAGGTATACCCTAAATCATCTTCCAACCACTTGAGCACTCTGTTTTGTAATTTTCGTTCCGCATCTACGTTATCCATTCACTGTATCCCCCTTTGCTTACAGAGGTAATCGAATACGGCCGGTCAAAAGATCGTCCATTGCGCCCTCACGAATTTGCTTCATCTTATCCAGTTCTGTTTCCAGATTACGTATTTCATCATCCATCGCCGTCAATGTGTTAACAATAGCCTGTTGCTCGTTTTGTTTTGGAAGCATAACAAGTAAATTTTCTAAAATATCACGAGAAAGTCTAGGAATACTTGTTCTTCTAGTTTGAGCGCTTATTTCCTGCTGTCTACTTAGCAAAAGATATAATAAAAATTTTTGACTCACGTTGTCAGTATGCTCAAAAGAATAACAGTCATCTGCAGCCCAAAAATTTTCGTTGCTAAACCCTATATCACCTGCATTCCCTGCTGCAATAACAAAGACTGAATTTCGGCGACAATTATAGTCATTAAAATAACCTAAGGGTTCTAAACTGTTTTGATATACTGGAAAGGTTTCCTTTTTATGCGTCGTATATAATTGACTACGTACTACACGCTTTCCTCTTTTTATTTTGGTAAAATCAAGCAATCTACCTTTTTTCCACTCTCCGCCAAAACCTTCCAGTCGCGTCTTACCGCTCACAAGATCTTCCAATGCGCCCTCGCGGATTGCCTTTTTCTTTTCGATGAGTTCTGTCAAATTGGAGATATAAGTATCAAAAGTAGAAATGGTGTCGGCAATAGCTTTCTGTTCATTAAGCGTTGATGGAATGCAGATTTGAATTCTAGATAACCTGGATGGGTTAATAGCAGGATAACTTGTACCAGTACAATTATCCAGCACCGCTGAAACAAATCGTTCTTGCCTGAGTAATATAAAAAGAAAGTTTGGGTTTATTTTCGCCCTAATCTGAGCATAGCCAGTTGAAAAGACATAATCTCCATTTAGATTAAACAAATAATTATTTCTTTGATACGGACGAACGGTTTGAAAAAAAATATCACCTTTTAATGCTACTCTTCTTGCTCTTGATGGAGCTGTTCTTTGAGTTTCCTTTCTCGGATTAATAAGACTAATTCCTTTTACGGCTTCTAAATCAACATATGTAAAACTAAAAGGTAGGTCGGATTTAGGATTGATAATTGCAAAATCTTTTAGCTCTCCTTGTTTCCAATCTGGAGGATACTTCACCATCTATACCCCATCCTTTCCAAGGCTGCTTTTGCTGCTTGATGTGATGCTTCTGTCTTGGCTTCAATTTCTCCTAAAGTATGTTCATATCGTTTTGCGATGAGTAAGACGCGGGATGACAGAGTATTCAGCACTTGGTCAAATTCGTCACGGATATCTTCAGATAGTTTTGCCATCCATTTCTTATCAAAGAGCAGTTCTTTAATTTCATTCACTGTAAGAGTTGCATACTTATCAACAAGTGCATCATCCAGCTGCTTCCGTGCCCCTTTCCAGACAATGTCCGTATCATCCTTTTCAGCCCATTTAGCCGCATACGTTGTTAATGCGTCGTATTCATCTTGGTAAATTTCTGGCAGCTTCGCCGTATCCGCAGCTGCTTTTGCCGCTGCTTTCAATCTAGCCTTTCCAAAGCTACCATTCTTATTACGAAGTTCATAGTTTGCCAGCTCCGGCAACTGAGTTACAATTTTTTCCATTGCATTAGTCTGTCCAGCGCCAAAAAGTTCTTGTAGTTTTATCAGTGCATCTACAACAGGTGAAGATTTCTTTTCTTCCAATTCTTTGATGCGTTTATTCAGCGACGCCTTGGTAATTCCATCGCCCGCATCATTCAGCACTTCGTTTAGCAAACCATCTTCTCCAGATTCTTCTTCACGCATTTCATCGAGTTCAGCTTCCAAGGATGATGATTTTGCAGCTAAAGCATCCAGGGTGTCCAACTCGTTCTGAAAATATACCTTTTCTAGAATATCTTTCGGAATAAGGGCGCCTTCAAAAGATTTGACCTTTGTCGGATCATCTATCATGATAGTCTTGCCATTTTCATCTTTCAGCACCTTGCCGTTTTTATCTTTCTTTTTTTGCTTCGCATACTCGTACTCAATCTCGCGGCCGGCTTCATAACCACTAGCTTTGATTACATAAACATCATCCTGCAGCTTAGCATTCCAGTAGTTCATCAGGCAATCATAAATATCATAGTTGTCGAGCAGCTTCGCCGGTTCATACTGTGCCAGCAACCGCAACGCAATGTCACGAATCATACTTTTAGGATTCGTTTCTGCCGTAATTCCCAGAAGGTCCCTTTTTACATCATCCTTCCACTTGGTAAATAATGTGCCGGTTTCGTTTTCTTTTTCTGCCTGAATTTGTGCATCCTCGCCCATCACATTTTCAATCTCTACAGAAGGGATAGCCAAGGAATATACGTCGTGTGCTTTATCCTTGTATGTCAAAATAGCCTGCTTCAATGCAGGAGAAATATTCCACAGCTTCTGTAAAGAACGGATATCGTTACCGGGAATGCCGCCGTGCAAATGGGCAGAAATGTTCTGCGGCAGTGTGTCATCTGGTTTCTGGATATAACGAGGAATATTCAAATTTCCCTGATTATCTTCCATGATTTCATTATAGGTTACAAAGCGGGCATATCCAGGTACGTCCACTCTGTTTGTATAGGCTTGCACAATCCGTTCAATATCCTGTTCCCGCAGACGGTTTTTATTGCCATCTTTCTTAAATCCCCGGCTGGCATCAATCAGGAAAATTCCCTTCCGTTTATCCGTGTTTTCTTTGTCAATAATAACGATGCAGGCAGGAATGCCTGTTCCAAAGAATAGGTTAGCCGGCAGACTTACAATGGCTTTGATGTATTTCCTTTCAAGAATCTGTTTGCGGATGGTTTCTTCCGCATTGCCACGGAAAAGAATACCATGAGGCATAACAATTCCGGCTTTACCAGTACTATTTAGTGATTTTAAGACATGCAAAAACCACGCATAGTCCCCATTCTTTTCAGGCGGTATGTCAGCAAACCCGTCAAAACGTTTAAATTCATCTTCACGTGGTTTTATCCCATCTGTCCAGGACTTATCAGAGAATGGTGGATTCATGACTACAAAATCAAACTTTCTTAATTGCCCATGCGCATCCAGATACTTGGGATTTTGCAATGTGTTACCACTACGGATTTCCCCCGTTCCCTTTTGGTGGAGGATTAAATTCATTTTTGCCAAGCCGGCTGTCGATGTATCTTTTTCCTGTCCAAAAATGGATACTATCGTATCGCCATTTTCATCAACCGGTGCCTCATCTGCAGCTCGGATTAATAAGCTGCCACTCCCACACGCGGGATCATAAAGTGTCCATTTTTTATTGGGTTCTTGTTTAATCTCGCCAATACCAATCAGTCTGGCGATGGTACGAGATACTTCACTCGGTGTATAAAATTGCCCCTTGCTCTTGCCCGATTCCTGGGCGAACTTCATCATGAAGTATTCATAGGCGTCGCCAATAATATCATCACCACTGGCACGATTATATTTAAAATCAATCGCCGGATTCTGGAATACTGCAATCAACTTCGAAACCTTATCCACCAGTTCCTTGCCAGATCCCAATTCTTCGGCATTATTGAAACTCACTTCAGGAAGAGACCCCTGGAGTTTATTCGCTTCTAAAAACTTCTGGATAATTATATCAACGCGTTCGCCAACATTGCTTGTCCATTTAACGGCGATAAGATCATCAAAAGAAGCCCCTTCGGGGACAGAAAAATCTGCTAAAGGCTGGTTCTTGTATCTGTCCGATACATATTTGAAAAACAGTAATACCAATACATAATCTTTATATCTAGCCGGTTCCACGCCGCCGCGCAGCTTGTTGCATGCTTCCCATAGGATGGAATATAATTCTGATTTCTTCACTGCCATAATCCTCGTATACCCCTATCTTAACATTTATTTATAATTGATAAGTCAATGACCGTCGAGAGTCATTGCTTATTGCTTACTGCTTCTGACTTTTAGCCCAAGCACTGATTTCTGAGTACTTGAATTTCCAAGACTTCCCAATCTTCTGAGCAGGGATGCCTTTCCCCTTCCGAATCCAATCACGGATAGTAGCTGGCTTCACGCCAAAATACTCTGCCACCTCATTTACGTTGATCCAACGTTCTTCAATGTTCTCCACCATGATGTCTGCGCCTTTCATTGGTTTTATTAAAATTTATGCTCGGTGGATATCAACGTCACACCGAGCCTTCGTATGTTTGTATTATACCATTGATCAACTATCCTCTTCAAGATTTTTTAGCGGTTTAGTGTGGTTTGTTGCTGTTTTTATCAGTCTCCTTTCTAAACCGATGCGCCACATAACACCTGTGAGAACAATACTTCCGTTTTTCTCCGTTGGGTATTAAGTTATGGCTCAGAATGAAGGATAAGTCAAGTAACTCGTGAACGACTATCAAACAAGTGAACGCATATATTTAATTAGCCGTTCAAACGTTGTGTATTTTGAATTTCGGAAAATTAGTTCTCGAAAATTTGAAAATGATTTTTATTGAAAATTAAAAAATGGACCTTCGAAGCAAGGTGCTTTAAAAGTCCATATATCAAACAATTTCCAAGATAAGGTGCGTTTTTTTCTGGCGTATCAACACTGTCGTTTGTATTTCGGTTGCCTTAGAATATTTGATACAATTACATGATGTTGCCCGAAAACTCTTTGACGATGCATCCTGGAATGCTAGAGGTAAATGCACACCACAAGATTAGTCATAATTGTAGTCATTAACAATTTTTTTTTTAAATGACAGCTTTTTCCATAAACCAATCATAGTAGGAAGAATATTCTTGGTTATCAAAGTCCTTTCCTAGCTTTCTGGGTATGAGCATCCTGGTATCTTTTTCGCCTAAGGCTTTTTCAATTTCCTGCTCATGATCTTTCAGCTGAAGATACCAATCTCTACCCTTGCCAATATATACGCCTGCTGTCGCTCTATGTCTTGAGGTATTAATCGTGAATTCAATAACGACAGATGCTACGCCGGTACTCAGGTTATACCAGTTAGTAGCAAAAGCTTTCCGACAGGAAAAAATTTTTCCAAAATCACTATCCTTCTTAAAAGCATAATCACAAAAACGCTGCCAAAAATCCAACTGCAATTTTCTTAACGGCGTCAATGTTTCTGCCGCTTTAACGGTTTTTGCCCATTCATTAGGACGTTCCACCACATTAAACCGAGGTGCTGGCAGGGAATCACCAATACGCCAGAGTTCGATTTCAATGAGGAAAATTCCAATATTTTCATCCGTATGCTGATTCAACCATTCGATTGCTTTTTTATGTTCATCACGAGCCTTCTTTACAATCCAAACAATGACTTCTGCATCTTTGCCGGCAGCATAGGTAATGATCTTACCGAGATGATCATGGTCTGTATCTTCTAATTGATTTTCAATGATAATACCTCGAGAACTGCCGCTTTCACGAGCATAAATATCTACACTGAAACTTCCAACCGAGGATTCTGTTTCTTCAAATTCTAAATCAATCCCAATTGCATCGCTGAGTTGTTCCAGATTTTCCTTTGCAGCAAGCCATTTAGAGAAATCGGCTTCTTCATGCGGCCATATCGAACGCAAGTCATCTATTTTCTTCATGCGTCCAAGCTTTTCCATTCTTTCATCACATCCTTGGCTATAATAGCTCGTTCACTTTATTCCAATTATAACATATTCACAAAAGCCAAGCCTTTTAAGATAAGTAATTTCTAGGTCGTTTTTCATTGTGTAATAATATTTATAGTATTATTGTCAGCTTTAATATTTTTTAAAATACCACATATTGTATATTGGTAGTAAAACAGTAGTATTTTTCTTTTCTGATTCGCCGCAAAGCCCGTGTTCATGCGGTTCTTCAAAAGATGGACAGATATTGCCGTGGCAAATGAAAAGTATCTTTATCACTTTATTTTTACTCCTTCCTATGCCGAGATATGCCAATATAATGCGGTTTTCCGAGGTTCACACGTTTCTGTAAAAAAGACAGAACCCGGCAAAAAACGTCATAACTTTGCCCTCTGTAGTAGTAAAAACGGTAGTAAAACGGGCCCTTCCTACTACCGAATTTTTTGGGTGATTTTTCCTCTGTTATTATAGCAAAAAAGGAGGGTTATAGTCAGCCAGCGAAGACAGCAGGTATGTGTCAACAAGTTATCCATTTCCAAGCATAAAAATACCCTCATTACTGTTTTATCCAGTAACGAGGGTACGATAAATTATGGTGAATACCCACAATTATCTGCGAGTTTCTGTATCGTAATCTTATCGATATTTTTTACCGCAGCAAGCTCCTGAAAAGAAGCGGCAAGTACCTCTCTAGGAGTTTTTCGTTTCATTTTTTACGGTCTTCCGCCGCCATTCGAGTCAGTCTCATTCCAAGGTCATATGCCTTTTTCAGGTCCTTTGGAAAAACTTCTTCCCGCTGCCGCTTCTTGTCCGCTTCATCAAAAAGGTTCTGCCTGTAACGGGAATAATCATTGTATTGATAAGTGTTGCAGCAGTACTGGACTTCGTTATATCCATAAATGAGGTCCATGGTTTTTCCCCAGGTTCCCAGCAGCTCCGGATAATGGAATTTTTCCATCTCCTCTTCCTTGCAATTCATGGCATAGATCAAAGCAGAGAATTTTTTATCATGAGGAACCATATCGGGCTTCCCGTCCTTATAGAAATATGAATAGATTGGGAAAAGGGAACGATTGAGGAGGCTGATGACCTGCCCGTTAGGATAGCCGAAATAGACGGGACTTCCCACGATGACCACATCGGCTTCCCAAATCTTTTTGAGAACAGGCTGAATACTGTCCCGGACAGCGCATAACCCATCCGTTTTGCTATTCTTCAGCTTACAGGCATAGCATTCCCGGCAATCCGTAAATTCATAATCTACCAGATGGATGAGTTCTGTTTCAGCACCAGCCGTCTCGGCTCCCCGCTGTGCCTGCTGCAACAATTGGGCAGTGCTGAAATTTTTTCTTGGACTTCCATTCAATAAAATTGCTTTCATCATAATCTCCTCTTTCTTTCAGAATGTCGTGCTGGTTCAGACCCAGCAGTCCATCGAGTTTTGTCCAATGAATTCGCTTTTTCTACAATCATGTCAATTCCATTCCCGTAAGGATAACTTCTGTTTTTTTCTTGAATCCGTGCTTTCCGTAGAACCCCGGCATGGAAGCTCTCTTATGTCCATTTTAACACAGAGATGCTCTAAGTACTACTGCATTCTGCTTCCCTATCCTACGATTGTTTTGTTAAAATATCCTCTTTACCGTTTTGTCCAGTAAAAAAGGGTACATCCGTTTTTCGACGATTCGGAAATGTCATCCATCATGGGCTCTGGAATACTAGCCATTGCTTTTGGTTGAACAGAAGTTTCCTATTTGTTGATTTTGTTATCCATGCGATCACTGAGAGGCACCACTTCAGATGCAACAGCCTGATTCATCTGCCCTACGTTGACGACATCCGTATCCGCTTCCCCTGTTGCCACGCCGGTGATCTGGTGGGTTACAATGTCACTCCCTATGGCGATGACAGCATGAGTGGATTTCCAGAAATGATCTGTATGCGTCGTTTCGTCATCCGTTTCATCATCAAAGACAGCGCCAGGCTTTCCTGCCTCACGATTTGCCATGGGCCCGCTCCCCAAGGCAATGGACCAACAAATCCAGTACCTTATCTTCCCTCCCATCTTATCTGCCTCATTTCTGGTTATCTGCAACATTTTATGCTAAAATGTTGCAGATAATAAAAGATGAGGGAGATTTTTATGCGAACCTTTAACTACTCGCAAGAAATGCAGAATTTACTGACACCTGAAATTGTCCAGCTTCTTACCTGTATCCATGACTGCGGTCCTGCTCTTTTCATCACGCCTTATTGGGAAACCAAATCACTTTGGGTTGAATCTCGCCTACCTGCTTCAGTTCTTTCCGCACATTTAGTTTTGTGGTTTATCTCTGGCATGAAATATTTTAGAAATTAATTGAGCGAATCATGGAGAAGAAAATAGAAAGGATGATGTATATTGAGCGGCAAAGCCAAACTGATAGTAGAAGCGCCCAACGGGGATTTTTGCCCCGTCAGGCTCATGCAAAAAATTATGGAGGGAAAATGGAAATTTATTATTTTGTATTACCTCATGCTGAAGCCGACACGGTTCAATGAACTCCAACGTCTCATACCAAACATCTCGCATGGCGTTTTGACCACACAGTTGAAGGAAGACATGGGATAATCCCACATTGGAAATCATCTACATCGAAAACGCTCAACTCAAATTTGAGAAGGGCTACAATGATACCGAGAGGGTTCTTTGATTTGCAAGCCGCTGCATGGACTTCATGTGGTGGCTTTTTCAAATTTTCCGGAATATGATATACTTCTATCAATAACAGTTATACTATTTCGAGGAGACAGAATACACGCAACTATTACACCAGATACAGTGTCGAAATCACAAAGGCTCCCTATGAATTAGGCAAAAATTAATCAAGGATGTGCAACCATTATGATACAAATCGAAGAAACAGTCTTTGCCCGTAAACGCTGGATAGAAAGTAAGATGCTCGCTTATGGATTTCATAAAATAAATGAAACGTATATACTTGAAAAACCATTTCTTGACGGGAATTTCAAAGCCATCCTTTCCGTTACCTCAAAAGGGCTGGTTACGGGTAAGGTCATGGACCGGATGACCCAGGATGAATATTATCAGTTGCGTCAGGAAACCTCCGATGGTGCTTATGTCCATACAGTCCGTTCCGCTTATCTGTCCCTGCTTAAAGAAATTGCCTTTTTATGTTGCGGAGATGTCCTATTTGCCTCACTTCAGGCCAACCGGCTGACCCAGGCCATTTTGGACAACTTTCAGGTCAGGCCGGATTTTCCCTGGAATCATTCCGCACGATATCAGTCGTACGGAGCCTTTCGTCATTCTTCCAACCGGAAATGGTTCGCCCTCATCATGAATGTAAACAGAGGTGTGCTGGATAAAGACGGCAATTCCGGTCAAGTTGATATCATCAACGTAAAAATCAGACCTGAACAGGCAGAACAGCTCTACCGTATCCCCGGCATCTACCCGGCTTATCATATGAACCACAAGACGTGGATTTCAGTGGTGCTGGATGAAACCTTACCGGATGAAAGAATCTTGGAGTTCATTGACACAAGCTATCAGTTAACGATTCACTAAAGAGGAATACAAGTACTAATTGTACAATTATTACGTCTTGCACTTCCTTTATTATGAAATCACCAAAGCTGTGATATACCAGTCATCACATTTTTCCACCCTATCGAATAGCAGATTCTGTTATAAAACCAACATACTTGTCTCCCCGGCCATGATATACTGATTCCAGAAAGACAAAGAAACCAATAAAAAACGCCTATGATGACTGTATCATGAATAGGCAACAGAAAGGGGCAGACCTCATGAAAAATATAGAATGGAAAGATAAAGTGGCAAGTTTTAAAAAAATTGATGTGCGCGGCATTGCCGGTAATTTCCTTGATGGGCTGAAAAAACAGGCGGCAAAGCTCCCCGTCGGCGAAGGGATAGAAGTCATTCAAAGTTTCGAACCCATTCCCCTCTATGAAATCATGGAAATGCTGGGATATGTTCACTATACAGAAAAAACAGCGGAACATGAGTATCACGCTTATTTCTATCGGACCGAGGAAAAAGGGAACGTAGAAGATGCGCCGGAACGGCCGGCAGTCATCGCCAATTATCCCATGATCGATGAAAAACTGGGCGAGCTGGCTGTAGAATTTTGGGATATGACCTGGAAAAGCGAAAAACGATATCTCGATTACAACATCCGGCTCCTGCTCTCTCTGGCCAATGCCGTCGGTGCCGGAAGGATGCGGCAGGCCATGCGGGAACTGCTGAAAGCCTATGCCAACGGGCTGGATTCCAGAGCCCTGGACGACGTGTTTGAACAACTGGCCTGGAATATGGGCATCGGCTTCTTCAGTTCGGAAATTGCTCCGTCTCCCCTGTTTCATGCGTATAAGCTGATTAAACAGATGGAAAAACAGGGAAAAGAGAGAGACGAAATCAACCAGATGCTAAGAGAAAAATTTTCAGATAAAAAAGGTGTATGCAAGTAACATGTACCCTCTTTACCGGATGTCCCGGTAAGGAGGGTATTTTCATGGGCTATACCTATGAATCGTGAATACAGTGTCCCATAATCCGACATCATAAAGAAAGAGTTCCCTATTTCACGATATGATTCTTCGACTTTATTGAGCGTTCTTCTTGTTTTTTGCCAAATTGGGGTCTGTAACAAAATGAGTTTTTGATATGCTCCCCCTATGAGAGACAGTAAAAAAATAAAACTGTCATCATAGGGGAAGCATATCATTTAGCCCCATTCTTTTTACCTATCTTACTGTTTCTTGTGATTTCTGGATATGTGATCCATATACATCACGATAATCATTCTGAGCTTCATTGTCTTTATCATTAATACGGACGCGTTCTACCTTATGCCGGTCATTGTCCTTGCCGGAAATACGATCTACGCGGAAGCGGTCAATATTTTGCACTTTAACCAATTCAGGTCCAAACTCATCTACAGAGCGAGCCATATCACCATCGGAAGGTGCTCCATTCTGCAAAGCCCGATAAATAATTGCGGCATATTCATAACGGGTCATGGCCCGGTCGCCCTTAAATTCTCCATCCGGATATCCTTGTAAATACCCCCGTTCAGCCAATGTTTTCACGTATTGGTAGGCCCAGTGGTTTTCAGGTACATCGGGGAACATCATGCTATTGGCTGGATTGGGAACAGCTTTGACATTTTGCCCCGATTCATAAGCAGCCAGTTTTTTAGTGAGCACTTCTATTTGGGCTTTCATGGCCAGCATGTCCCTTGCCATAGAAACACGAGAGCGGGATACATGGTTCTTTTGACCAAACTTCCAACTAACGCCTGCATTCACCATGTTTTCTCCTCCGCTGAAGGATCCACCTACGCTGAACATCGTATCCTCATTGGGCCGGTAAAATGCCCCGACAGCTACGGCATGGGCATCTTTGTAATTACCGTAGCCAACAGCAAAGTCCCATTTATCATCGGGATCAAAATCCAATGGATGCAGTCCTGCCAGAGCTGCAGCACCGGCACCGACGCGGTTCACCTGATCTCCCAATTTACTGATCCGTGTTTCCGCCCGGTATAACTGACTCCCGTTTACGGCATCAGTACTGGTCGATGAAATATCTCCAGGAGCTACATGGGTAATCTTATTTCCGCCATTATTCAACCCGTCTTTATTAAGGGTAACATCCTGACCGGCAGAACCATTCTGGATTGTCATCCCTCCCGTCGTTACGGTAGTGTCTCCCACGTTGACAGTGCTGGCATTTACCGTCGTGATATTCCCCGTATCTGCTGTAACGGTCTTCGTCGTAACCGTATCCAGTCCTTTTAAATCTTTTGAAAGGCGCACTTTCAGGTTATCGATGCCATCAGATACCACTCCGATATTGTCTTCCGTTGTCAGTCTGGAGGAATCCGTAATGCCCCCGACTACATTTACCTGACCATTGAGTTTTTTATTGATTACATTCCCTACATCGCCACCATATTTCATGCCGTCATTCATCGTGGCAACCGTCTGGGTATTCCCATTGTGATCTTCATAGACAATCCGGTCGATACCGCCAGTACCATTGTAACCATCGGTGCCATCTACTCCATTCGCACCTTTGACAACATGGATGTCAGCAGAAGCACCGTCCTTGCCATTGATGCCAATATGACCATCCGTGCCATTGGTTCCGTCTTTACCTACAGAAGAAATGGTAACCCCATCTTTGCCATCGGCACCTTTTACCCCCATAGCTCCATTGATGCCATCAGCGCCGTCTTTGCCCTGACCGCCCACGGTAACCGTATCTGCTTTCAGATTCTTATCCAGTCCGATAACCAGGTTTCCATCTGCATCCACTACAGTCTTGATGTTGGAAGCATCGTATTCCGTATCTGCTTTTGTGCCATTTCCTTTGATTGTCATGGTGCTGTTCAGTTTTTTAGCTACAGATCCTGTATTTCCAGCAAACTTCAGTCCATCATCGAGCGTGGCAACTTCATGGGCGACTTGTGCATCATCTTCGTAGACAATCCGGGTCATACCATCGGCACCATTAATACCATCCACGCCATCCTGGCCCTTGGCCGATTTCATGGTAAGTCCATCTTTTCCGTCTTTTCCATTCATTCCGATAGAGCCATCTTTCCCATTGATGGTAACAACTGAGCCATCTTTGCCAGCCACACCGATGGAACCGTCTTTGCCATTTTCGCCATTTTCACCCAGGTTGAGATTGTCATTGACATTAACCATGTACGGATTTTCTGCTTTACCAGTGCCAGTAACGGTAGTATTTTTTCCGTCTACTAATTTAGTGGCGTTCTTGGCAATTTCATCTTTCAGCTGGCTGACATTCACCGCATCCGTTCCAGCAGTACCGGCAGCCACATTGTGAATCTGATTGCCACCATTATCCAGCCCCTTTTCTGTCAAAGAAACTGCTGAAGTCCCGGCTGCAGGATTTTTCGGAGTAATCGTAATACCGCTGGCATCAATGACTGTCTTATTTCCGTCTTTATTCGTAATGGTCATGCCGCTTCCCTGGGTCATGGTCTGATTTCCGTCTGCGTCGGTGGTCGTCACACTGTTCACGTTTAAATCATCGTTCAGGACCACTTTCATCGTTCCGTTTTCCACTTTCGTAGAAATATTTTTGCCGTCCCCGGTAACTTCAATATCCTCTCCCAGAGACTTGTGGACGATATTCCCATCCTGATCCTTTAATCCGAACCCTTTTTCCGTTAAATCAGCAGATTGTTTCGTCAACTGACTTACGTTGACAGCATCTGTATCCACTGTACCAGCAGCCACATTAGTAATTTTCGTGCCGTTCGCATTGATTCCTTCCTTGGTCACAGAAGGTCCGCCAGTTATGGTCACTCCCTGATTGTTTATCGTTGTATCTCCGGCTTTTACCGTCTCAGCGTTTACCGTTTTTGATGTAATACTGTTCAGCCCAACCACATCTTTTGCCAGTTTCACGTTCATCGTATTATTGGCAGAATCAGCGACTACACCAATATTATTATCACTTAAATTGCTGCTGTCAGCACCACCCAAAAGGGACATAGCCTGATCAGAACCGCGATGGAGTACATTGACATCTGCTTCCGAAGCAGTTCCAATAGTCGAATTATCACCGGCAAACCGCAGAGGCCGCGTCATGCTGTAAAGCTGGCTTCCGTTCACAGCATCCGTACTCTTTACACTGACCAGACCAGCCGCAACGTTCTGGATGCGCCGTTCTTTCCCCACGGATCCCACCGTTACAATACCAGCAGGCGTCCCCCCGGCATATTGATAGGTTCCGTTGCTGCTGTAAGCATCCTTTCCTTTCGTAGTAGCTCCCGATACAGTATAAGCAGAATTACTGCCAAGATAGACGGAATTCCCCAAAGTTGCTGTTACATGGCTGCCCAAAATCTGGGTATTGGACAAATCCGTATTCTGAGTCGTGGCATCAAGGGTATTCTGACTGCCAAGGATTTGGATATCCGTCAAATCCTTGTTTTTCTGATTTTTGGCCCGGATGGTGTTTTTTGAACCGGTAATAACGATATCAGATACATTGCCCGCATCGCCTGCTGTACTTGTATCCGGATCCCCGGTAACCATATTCTGATTGCCCGTTACAAAAATATTTTCAAAGGTTTTCGGGTTGGCAGGATTATTGGAAAGGGATTCCATTTTCAGTACGTTTTGATTCCCAACAATGCGATTGCTGTCCCCTTCCATTCGGTTTTCATTCCCAAAGATTCCCGAATTCGAAGCACTTACATCAGCAGCTGTACCTGTTGCAGCCGTA